>JAEEGF011024280.1_pt1 | contig 47088 bp, 33 predicted proteins | sample 9134171 | NCBI WGS metagenome assembly JAEEGF01 (sample SAMN16246542, study PRJNA631951) | gut metagenome | biome: gut microbiome; feature: rumen; material: AP-attached | host: Bos | place: Iran: Karaj | collected 2018-10
GACGAGGCATGAAGAAAGAATGGAAGGAAAGGATCGTTGCCGTGTCTGTGCGCTCTACGTCTTCACGTAGCTGTAACCTACCTGGTTGTCATTGGGATTGAAGGTGAAGGTTACGTCATAGAGGCCAGGACCTTCAACTTCAACAACCACGTTGTCGTTGGGCCAAGCATTGCCCCAGTCGCGGTTGCCCACCACCTTGAACTGCAGTTCATTACCTGCGAGCTCGCAGTTGTACTTGGTCAGTGCAAAGGTGCCATCTTCCTGCTTGATCATGTCGTTATCGGCATTGCTGGGATCCCACTCGGTACCGAATACTGTTGCAGGAGTACCGGCTACGGTATAGGTATCGATGACGATGGGATCCTGATGACCTTTAATGATGAACTTGTTGATGTAGGGGTTGAAGATGAACGTATACTCACTACCCGATCCGGTGAACTTGTAGGATTTGTCGCCACCTTGGGGGGTCGATACCCATTGCTCAACAACCACTTCAACGTCGCTGCCCGAAGGACCGTAGCGGTAGTTGGAATTGAACACATCCCAGCTTGCATCAAGGCCGCTGGCAAATACGAACCATACCGAACCGCTGATGGTAGCCTTATAGCTATAAGTACCATCGGCCTCCATGGTCATCTCGACGCCTGCGGCGGGATTCCAGTCGCCAAAGGGCGCATTACCAACAATGTAGTAAGCTGCCTGTGATGAGAAGGCGAGCATTACCGTCATTGCAAAAAGAGTAAAGATTTTCTTCATAGACTCGAATGTTTTAAATTAATATAATGTGAATAATACTACTCGTATTTTAAACATGCAAAGTTAGCTAGTTAGTTTGAAAAAGACAAGAGAATAAGGGAAATAATTTTCATTTGACACAAAAAATTGAGCGAAAACTGCTTATGATAATCCGGTTTTAGGCTTTGGGGCTATGGGTATGAGTGACAGACGCTATGAAATCAGATAAAACTGTCGTCGTGTGAACGGCGGGCAGCGGGCATGAAGAATCAACATGAAATGGCGTTTTTTGCCAGATTCGCAAAAATATTCAAAAAATCGCTGCCTCAAATGAGAAAATAGTTGTACTTTTGCGGCTGTTTTTATGAGGCTTACAAAAAGACAAAACTGTTTCATTATTATTTAGTTAAAATGGCAGAGAAAACAGAAAAAGCAAAAGTCCAGTTCAGGCAGAGCATCGTTGTGCGCTTCTCGGGCGACAGCGGCGATGGTATGCAGCTGGCTGGCAACATTTTCTCTAATGTGAGTGCGGGCCTTGGTGACCGCATCTCTACTTTCCCTGACTATCCCGCCGAGGTACGTGCCCCGCAGGGCTCGCTGGGCGGTGTGTCGGGTTTCCAAGTTCACATCGGCCATGGTGTTCACACGCCTGGTGATGAATGCGACGTCCTGGTGGCCATGAACCCCGCGGCCCTCAAGGTCAACGCTCAGTTCCTGCGCAAGGGCGGTGCCGCTATCGTCGACATCGACACCTTTACCCAGGCTGGACTCGACAAGGCCCTCTACACGACCAATGAGCCTTATGAGGAGTTGAACCTCAGGGCACAGGTCATCGAGGCTCCCATTACCACGATGGTCAAGGAGGCGCTCAAGGACACGGGCATGGACCTGAAGGCCCAGCTCAAGTGCCGCAACATGTTTGCCCTGGGTCTCGTGTGCTGGTTGTTCAACCGCCCCATGGAGGCCCCGTTGAAGTTCTTGAAGGCTAAGTTTGCCGAGAAGCCCGAAGTGTATGCCGCCAACGAACTGGTTATCAAGGGCGGCTACAACTACGGTCACAATATTCATGCCACGGTATCGACCTACCGCATCCAGAGTGATGAGGTGCGTCCCGGTACCTATACCGACGTCAGTGGCAACAAGGCCACGGCTTGGGGTTTGATCATGGCATCCGAGATGAGTGGACGTCCCCTTTTCTTGGGTTCCTATCCCATCACCCCCGCCACCGACATCCTGCATGAGCTGGCCAAGCGCCGCGACTTGGGCGTGAAAGCCATCCAGATGGAGGATGAGATTGGTGGTATCTGCTCGGCTGTCGGTGCCGCTTTTGCCGGACACCTGGCAGTAACCACGACCTCGGGTCCTGGTCTGGCACTCAAGAGCGAGGCTCTGGGACTGGCTGTGATGGCCGAGTTGCCCCTCGTGCTCGTTGACGTGCAGCGTGGCGGTCCCTCGACGGGCCTGCCTACCAAGACCGAGCAGACCGACCTGCAGCAGGCACTCTACGGCCGCAGTGGTGAGAGCCCCCTGGTGGTGCTCGCCGCCGCTTCGCCCACCGATTGCTTTAAGATGGCCTTCCAGGCAGCGCGCCTGGCCATCGAGCACATGACTCCCGTCATCCTGCTCACCGATGCCTTCATCGCCAACGGTTCGTCGGCATGGCGTGTTCCCGAGGAGGGTGAGTATCCCGTCATCAAGCCCAACTATGTTCCCGAGGCCCTCAAGGAAACGTGGACCCCGTTCATGCGCAACGCACTGGGCATCCGCTACTGGGCTATCCCCGGTACCAAGGGTCTGGAACACGTGGTGGGCGGTCTGGAGAAGGACTACAACCTGGGCGTCTTGAGCAACGATCCCATCAACCATGCCCACATGGTTGAGACCCGCCGCATGAAGATTGCCAACGTGGCCAACGATATCCCCGAGCTCAAGCTCAAGGGCGACACCGGTGCCGACACCATCATCCTGGGTTGGGGCAGTACCTACGGCCACATCCTGGATGCCGTTAACCGCTTGAACGCCGAAGGCGTGCGCATTGCGATGACCCACATCCGCTACATCAACCCGCTGCCCAAGAACACCGCCGAGCTGTTGAGCCGCTTCAAGACGGTGATCGTTGCCGAGTTGAACACTGGCCAACTGGCCAGCTACCTGCAGAGCAAGATTCCTAACCTGAACATCTGCCACATCAACAAGGTGCAAGGCCAGCCGTTCCTGGTTCAGGAAATTGTTGACGGAGTTAAAAATATCATGATGGAGGAGGAATTGTAATGGAACAGAATACCAATAACCAAGAGATGGCTTACAAGCCCCTGGATTACAAGAATAATCAGCCCATCCGTTGGTGCCCGGGTTGTGGAGACCATGCCGTGCTCAACGTTCTGCTCAAGTCGATGGCCCAGTTGGGTATTCCCCCCGAGAAGACGGCCGTGATTTCGGGTATCGGTTGCAGCTCGCGTCTGCCTTATTATACCAAGACTTATGCCTTCCACACCATTCACGGACGTGGTGGCGCTGTGGCAACCGGTTTCAAGACCGCTAACCCCGACATGACCGTTTGGCAGGTGTCGGGCGACGGTGACTGTCTCGCCATCGGTGGCAACCACTTCATCCACGAGGTGCGCCGCAACATCGACGTGAACCTGCTGTTGTTGAACAACCGCATCTATGGCTTGACCAAGGGACAGTTCTCGCCCACGAGTGCACGCGGTTTCAAGTCCAAATCGTCGCCCTATGGCACGACCGAGGACCCGTTTGTACCCGCCGAGTTGACCTTTGGCGCCCGTGGCACGTTCTTTGCCCGCAGCATGGATGTGGAACTGGGCATCAGCCAGGAAGTGATGATGGCAGCAGCCCGCCACAAGGGCTGTGCCGTAGTGGAGATCCTGCAGAACTGCATGATTTTCAACAACGGTATCCACAGCTATATCACCGACCGTGAGCATCGTGCCGACCGCACCATCCACCTGGTGCATGGTGAGAAGATGATTTTCGGCAAGGACATGAACCGCGGCCTTGTGCAGGACGGTTTCGGTCTGAAGGCCGTGACCATCGGCGAGGACGGCTACACCATCGACGATGTGCTCGTGCATGATGCACATTGCGAGAGCAACTTCTTGCACCAGATGCTGGCCAAGATGGACGGTACCGACCTGCCCGTTGCTTTGGGCGTCATCCGTGCCGTCGAGGCTCCGACCTACGAGACCGCTGTTGCCGAGCAGGTCGAGCAGGCCAAGAAGATGCACGGCTTCACCTGCCTGCGTGACGTGATCATGGCAGGCGACACCTGGGAAGTTGAGTAAAGAAAAGCGCTTTAAATCAGGGCATTGATTGTGCCCATGATGGAACCTAACAGGGCTCCGAGCCACACGATGGCGCGGAGCTCTTTTTTCATCACGTCCATGATGATGGCTTCGGCCTCGTTCATGTCCATCTCGTTGATGCGCTGTTCGATGATGGAGCTGATGTCGATGTCTTGCAAGATGCGGGGCAGGTGCTCGGTGATGATGACGCGATAGGCGCTCAGGATACCGCCCTTGATTTGGGCCACTTGCTCGTCATGGCCTGTCATGAGTTCGCTCATCTTCATGCCCATCAGCTGCTCAGACTCGTCGGCAACGAGCCCTTCAATCATCTGTTGGGAATTGTTGTGCAGTATCTCGTTGATGTGTTTGGCCAGCAGTTTTTCGATGGGCAGGGCCAGGCCGGCGACAAACTTGTCGGCACCAAACAGGCCCACCACGCTGTTGCGGGTCTTCTCCATGACGTGCTCGATGGCCATGTGTGCGATGCTGTCGCCCAGGCGGCTGTCCTGCAGCTTGCCGGTAATCATCTTGACAATCCCGTCGCTCACATTGCTGCGCATGGCGGTGATGTCTTCGTCGGTCAGGTAGTGGCCGGCAAATTGCTCGATGGTTTCCTCGTTGGCGCTTTGGGTCGTGACAAACTCGTCGATGGCATTACTGATTTTGTCGAGCATGTCATCGCTCAACAGGCTCTTTTCCAGCACCTCGCGGTTCATCAGGTTCTCGCTCACCGCCTTGCCGATGGCGCCGGCGATGCGTGCTTTCTCCTTGGGGATGATGCCCGGCGTGAACGGCACATGGATGCCCATGATGTACTTGGCCTGGTGGGGCCTGAACAGCATGCGTATGGCGATATCATTGGTGATGTAGCCGATGACGGCGCCCACTGCGGGCCCAATCAAGTAATGATACATGGTTATCGGGTTTTTGGTCCTTGTCTTTTGGTTTGGCTGATGCAACTATCTCAGGTCAACAACCTGTGTGCCGGCGGGCACCTGCGACTTGTCGAAGGTGAACGTCGATGCGGGCAGCGACTTGTGCTTGTAGTCGGTTATCTTGATGATATAGACCGACTTGTCGCTCATCTCGAAGCGGGCCGTGCGCAGCAGCGACGTGTTCTCGTCGAAGTAGAGCCACAGCGTTTTGATGTTGTCTTTTTTCTTCTTGGGCGTGAGTTTTATGGCATAGGTCTTGGCCGTCTTGGCCTTGGCGCGCTTCATGTTGAAGTTGGTCTTGAAGTGCTGCACGGCGGCGATGGGGTTGGTCATTTGCAGTTCGTCGGCTGTGGGCGCGGTGATGTTTACCTCGCTGGTAACGGGCGACCATGACCATTGCGTCTTGCCGTCATACCAGCATTTGGCCTCCGGAGAGATGATCCGGAATTTGTTGCCCTGCATCGACAGGGCCCCCTTGCTGGTGCCTTGCCCGGTCGTGATACTGTAGTTGGCAGTTACGCCACCCTGGGTATTGATGGCTGCCACACACTTGTCGAGCATCGCCTGGGGCGTCTGTGCCAGTGCCACGAGGGCAACCAGTGCTGTCAAGATTGCGATGAATATCCTTTTCATTGTCATTAGTTTAAATTTTCATTAATCATCTAGATCATCTAGAACATCTAGAATATCTAGAGTATCTAGCTTGCAAAAAGAGTGCCAACCCGGATGGTGTCGGCACTCTTGTGATGGTTTTAACGGGAGAAGATCTGGTCGATGTCCATAGGGCTGACGAGCACCTGGCGTGGCTTGCTGCCCTGGGCGGGACCCACGATGCCGGCGTGCTCCATCTGGTCCATCAGACGGCCGGCACGGTTGTAACCGATCTCGTAGCGGCGCTGCAGCGACGATGTGCTGGCCGTGTTGCTCATGACAACAAAGCGGACGGCCTCTTCGAACAACGGATCCCTGTCTTTGACATTGCCCACGTTGGCATCGCTGCCACCCCCCTCGTCATTGCCCACATATTCGGGCAGCATGTAGGGCACCTCGTGGTTGATGTCACGGTCATTGTCCTCTTGCTCCTTGATGTAGTCGCAGATGCGGACGATGTCGGGCGTATCGACAAACGGGCACTGCAAGCGGGTCACCTCGCCATCAATCTGGAACAGCATGTCACCACGGCCGATGAGCTGCTGTGCACCACGGCGGTCGATGATGATCTGGCTGTCGATACCCTGGGCCACGGCAAACGCGATGCGGCCAGGGAAGTTACCCTTGATAAGACCGGTGATGACCTTGGACGACGGGCGCTGTGTGGCGATAATCATGTGGATACCCACGGCACGCGCCTTCTGGGCGATGCGCACCAGCGGTGTTTCCACCTCTTTGCCGGCGGTCATGATCATGTCGCTGAACTCGTCGATGATGCCCACGATGTAGGGCATGTAGGGATATTTCTTCTCGCCGTGCTCGTCGCGCACCTCGCGCAGTTCATGGCGCCACTTCTCGTTATAGTCGGTGACGTTGCGCACCTTGGTGTCCTCGAGCAGGCGGTAGCGGTCTTCCATCTCCTGCACAAGGCTGTTCAGCGTCTTGATGACGCGGTCGGTGTCGGTGATGATGGCTTTCTCCTCGCCGGGAGCCTTGGCAAAGTAATACTTCTCCAGGTCGGCATACACGCTGAACTCCACGCGCTTGGGATCCACCAGGACGAACTTCAGCTCCGACGGACCTTTCTTGTAGAGCAGCGACGTGATGATGGCGTTCAGGCCAACAGATTTACCTTTACCGGTAGCGCCTGCCACGAGCAGGTGCGGCATCTTGGTCAGGTCGGCGATGAAGACCTCGTTGCTCACCGTGCAACCCAGGCACATGGGCAACTTGGCGCGGCTCTCCTGGAAGGCCCTGGAGGCCAGCACCTCGCGCATGGGCACAACTTGCGGGTCGCGGTTGGGCACTTCGATGCCGATGGTGCCCTTGCCGGGCATGGGCGCGATGATGCGGATGCCCAGTGCGGCCAGGCTCAAGGCGATGTCATCTTCAAGACCGCGTATCTTGTTCACGCGCACACCATCCTGCGGCACAATCTCAAACAGGGTGACCGTGGGACCCACGTGGACCATGATTTCCTTGATTTCGATGCCGTATTTGCTCAAAGTGTCGCGGATGCGTTCCTTGTTCTCGTCCTGCTCCTGCTTGTCCACGCTGTTGGGGTTCATGCGGATGTCCTGCAGCAGGTCCAGGGTGGGGAAGCGGTAATGGCGGTACTCGCCAGTGGGGTCATGGGGATTGCTCACATCGGTGCTGACGGCAATGGGCTTGAGATGTGCAGTCTCGCCCTTGTCTGCGTCAGAGGCTGCCGTCTTGGCACGGGGCTTGCGAATTCTGCTGCCGAAGGAAGGTTTCGCTGTTTCCTCCTCTTCGTCCTGCTTCTTGTTGTCGTTGGCGATGCGTTGTTCGCCGCCCAGGAAGGTGGACTCGCCGGGCTGGCTCACCACTTTCTCGGATTCCTCCTTGCTGCGGCTGCGTTTCTTGTCAAACTCGCGTTGCAGCTGGTGGTACAGTGCGTTGAATGTCTTGTAGGTGAGGATTCCCCACAGCAACAAGATGACAAGATTCACCGCAAACATGCCGTACATGCCGAAGAGCCCCAGCAGCCACTTGTTGGCATAAAAACCGAAATAGCCGCCCAAGGGGAAGAAGGTGATGGGCTTCATGAAATAGGTCACGGCTCCCACGAGCATCGAGAACGTGAAGATGCTGAACAGGCACACGAACGTATAAGAGAAGAAGTGGGCCTTCTTGCCCTTGCGCACCAGTCTCATGCCCAGCGTCAGGAACCACACCACAATAATGAATGCGGCGACACCAACGCCACTCGAGATGAAGAAATCGCTTATCGACGCGCCCGCGGCGGCACCTGCGTTGCGTATCTGTTCAGGTACCTGGGCATTCTCGATCATCGAGTAGTTGGTGATGCGGTTCTGGTCGCTCATGCCTGCCGACAGGAAAAACGACAAGAACGAGATCAACAGGTAGATACCTATCAGCAACAGGATGATGCCCGTGACAAAACGCAGGCGGCCATTCTGGAAAAACGCCTTGAAACGTTGCCACTTGGTCATGCCCTTGCCGTCGATGGCTTCTTCCATCTCACGTGCCTTGCGGTACTCTTCGCTCTTCTGTACATTGGTGATATCGGGGCCGAAATAACCCTGATTATCATTCATTTTCTTATTGTGGTTGCTTGGACTTTTGCTCATGATGCTATCGATATAATTTGGGGGTGTAAAGTTACAAAATAAAATTGGTTTACAAACGCAAACCAATATATTTTTTTTCAAAAAAAATTTTTACCCTGAACAGGCCCTGATTTAGCCCTCCCGATTTCTGGGGTTATTGCCCTCAGCAACATCCGTTTGTCCATATTATATGGTGATGCCGTTTGGTCGCAGGCATTTCTCCTGCTACGGCTCAATGGGGGCGATGGGTGTTAATTCAAATTCCCAAAGCCAACTTAGTCTTTCTTCCAGAAGGAGCGGGTGAAGATGACCAGGACGGTGAACAGTTCCAGACGGCCAATCATCATCTCAAAGGCCAGTACCCACTTGGCACCGGGATGCAGAGCAACCCATGAGCCTTCGGAGCCTGTCACACCAAAGCCGATGCCCACATTGCTGATGGCCGACATTGACGTGTACATCGCGTCAAACACCGGCAGACCGTAGAAGGTGAGGTACAGTGCCACCACCATGATGATGAGAATGTAAACCGTAAAGAAGGTATAGACCTTGCCCACCACATGATTGGGGATGGGCTTGCCGTCGATGTGGACCGCGCGCACCGAGTTGGTGTGAAGCACGCGGTAAAACTCGTTGGAGGTATTCTTCAACAGTACGATCAGGCGGTCCATCTTGGCACCACCCGAGGTAGAACCGGCCATGCCGCCAAAGAACATCATCACCATGAGCACCACGGTTACAAACTCGCCGCTGTTCTCGTAGTCAAAGGTCGAGAAGCCGGTCGAAGTGATGGCCGACAATGTGTCGAACGCACTATAAACGAAGCGGTCGCTGTTGGTATCAAGGAAACCCATGTAAATCATGTAGGCAAAAATTCCCACCGTGGTGATGAGTGTTGTCATGCAATACCAGCGCAGGGTGTTGTTGTGCCTGATGCGGCTGAAGTTGCCGCGTATGGTGGCCGCAATAATCGAGAAACTGACACCGCCAATGAACATGAAGATAATGACGACAATAAACACATAGCTCGATTCCCAATAGTCAAGGCCTATGTTTTTGGTGGAATAGCCACCGGTCGAAGTCGTCGTCATGGCATGGCACACGGCGTCGAACCAATCCATGGGGCCCAGATAGAGCAGTACGGTCAGTAAGGCGGTGAGTCCGATATAGATGAGCCACAGGTCTTTAGCCGTCTGGCTCACGCGCGGGCGCAGGCGCTCATGGGTGATGCCGGTCACCTCGGCATTGAACAGGGCAATGCCGCCTTTTTGATTCAGCATGGGGATGACGGCAAGGGTGAACAGGATGATTCCCATGCCACCGATCCACTGGGTCATAGCACGCCAGAACAGCACACCGTAAGGTATCTCTTCCACATAGCGAATTACACTTGATCCCGTCGTGGTAAAGCCGGCCATGGTCTCGAAGAAAGCATCGGTCACATTGTTGAACGTGTCGCTGAACAGATAGGGCAACATGCCGAACACCGAGAAGAACACCCAAATGATGGCGGTCAGCATCAGACCCTCGCGCTTGTGCATCGACGTGTTGCGGGGCTTGATGCCAAAAGCCATAATGGCGCCAGCGGCGGCAGTAATGGCTGTACTGTAGATGAATGCCCGCAGCGACGTGGACTCGTCATACCACCAGGACACGGCCAGCGGCAGCAGCATGAAGGCCGCCTCGATGAGCAGCAGCCAGCCCTGCATGCGCAGCACGATGGGAAAGTTGATATTTTGGTTTGCGCGTTTGGGCATCACGAGAAGTATTTATCGAGTTTGTGCATGGCTCCTTGCAGGCAGAATACCACCACGTGGTCACCTGCCTGGATGCGTGTGTTGCCGTTCACCAGTTGTCCTTTGCCATCGCGCACGAGGCCGGCTATGGTGAAATCACGGCTCAGTTTCAGGTCCTTGACGTCGGCACGGGTCACGCGATCCCCCTCTTCGACAATGACTTCGGCCACCTCGGCATCGGCAAGGGCCAGGCAGCGGGCATTGTCCTCGTCGGCATCAATCAGGATCTGGTAGATGCGGCTCGATGCCAATAGTTTCTTGTTGACGATGGTGCCGATGTTGAGGGCCTCGGCCTCGTAGATGAACTGGATGTCCTCGACCTGGGCGATCGTCTTGGGCACGCCATTGGTCTTGGCTATCATGCACTCCATCATGTTCACTGCACTGTTCTCGCCCAGTGCGATGAAGGCATCGTAATAGCTCACGCTCTCTTCCTCGCTCAGCTCGGTGTCGCGGAAGTCGCCCTGCACCAGTTTGCAGTTGGGATAGCGCTGTGCCAGATAGTCGCAGCGTTGCAGGTCTCTCTCGATGATTTTGATATCTACGGTCTTGCCCAGTTTCTTGATGAGCTGCTCGGCAATGTCGTTGCCGCCCACGACGAGCACGTTGTCCACGGGCGACTGGGTCTTGCCGCACACCTCGCGCACTTCATCGATGTGGTCACGCGTGGTGGCGATATAGACGATGTCGTTCTCCAGCACCCGGTCGTCGCCGCGAGGAATGATGATCTCGCGGTTGCGCTTGATGGCCGACACGTGCAGGAAGTGGCTGACGTCGGCCAGTTCCTTGAGCATGTGGTTGACGATTTGGGCGTTGGAACGGATCTTTACGCCCACGACAATGAGCTCACCGTCAAACAGTTCAAACCAGTTCCTGGCCCAGGTGCGCTTGATGGCGCTGGCGATTTCCTTGGCCGCCAGCATTTCGGGATAAATGAGGTGGTCGATGCCCAGGGTGGTGAAGTGCTCGCGCCAGTTGGCATTGAAGAACTCGTCGTTGTCGATGCGGGCAACGGTTTTTTTAGCGCCCAATCGTTTTGCCATCGAGCATGACAGGATATTGCGGGCCTCACTCTTGGTCACAGCGATGAACAGGTCGCAACTCCCGGTCTTGATGGCATTCAGGTCACTGAACGAGATGGCACTTCCCTGATGAGTCAGCAGGTTGTAATTCTCCAGTGGCTCCAGCTTCTTGTTCTCGGGGTCCATGACAATGATGTCCTGTTCCTCGTTGCTGAGCATCTTGGCCAAATGGGTTCCGACTTCTCCTGCGCCGGCAATAACTATTCTCATCGTTCTATATCTTTATTGATTTCGGTTATCAGGCTTTTAATTCGTCCATGATGGCGTTCTCCAGCGACCGGGCATCCATGCCGCAGCGTTCATATAGTTCGGCAACGGTGCCTTGGTGAACGAACTCGTCCTGCACGCCCAACATTCTCAGGCGGTTGTTGCAGTGGTGTAGGGTGAGCCACTCGGCAACAGCCGATCCCAGACCGCCCACCACGGTGCCGTCCTCGATGGTGATGAGGCTGTGGTAGCGGCTGGTGGCTTCCTTGAGGATGTCTTCGTCGATGGGTTTGAGATAAATCATGTCGTAGTGGCCCACCTTGATGCCGCGCTCGGCCAAGCGATTGACCACATCAATCACCTCGTTGCCGATGTGACCGATGCTGAGCACAGCCACACCTTCGCCCTCGCTCATGCGGCGTCCTCGGCCCACGGGCAGCGTCTGCATCTCGTTGTGCCAGTCGGCAATGACGCCCTTGCCTCGCGGATAGCGGATGGCAAACGGGCCCATGCCGTCTTGCTGTGCCGTGAACATGAGGTTGCGCAGGTCATGCTCGTTGATGGGCGACGCCACGGTCATGCCGGGAATGCAGCGCAGATAGGCCAGGTCAAAGAGGCCGTGATGCGTCACTCCATCTTCGCCGACGATGCCGCCACGGTCGATGCAGAAGGTGACCGGCAGCCCCTGAATGGCCACGTCATGGATGATGGAGTCGTAGCCGCGCTGCAGGAAGGTGCTGTAGATGGCGCAATAGGGGTGCATGCCGTCCTTGGCAAGTCCGCCGGCAAAGGTCACGGCATGTCCTTCGCTGATGCCCACGTCAAAGGCACGTCGGGGCATGGCCTCGAGCATCAGCGACATCGATGTGCCGCTGGGCATGGCAGCGGTGATGCCCACAATTATATCATTTTTCTCGGCCAGTTCCACCAGGGTCTTGCCGAAGACGTCCTGGTACTTGATGGGACCGCCCTTGCCGCCCTTGGAGCGTTCGCCAGTCTCCTCGTCAAACTTGCCAGGGGCATGCCATGTGGCGGGATCGGCCTCGGCAGCGGCAAAACCTTTGCCCTTTACCGTGCGCACATGCACCAGCTTGGGACCGGTCATGTCCTTGATTTCGCTGAACACCTTCACCAGGCGCTTCACGTCATGGCCGTCATACAAGCCGAAATACCTGATGTTCAAGCCCTCGAAGATGTTCTGCTGGCCCGACAGGAGCGACTTCATCGCATTAGAGAAGCGCATGATCAGTCCCTTGCGGTTGTCGTTGATGACATTGTGGCGGCGCAGGAACTGGTAGGCCTTGTAACGCAGTTTATTGTAGCGGTGTGACGTGTGCAGGTCGCTCATGTAAGAGCTCAAGGCGCCCACATTGGCGTCAATCGCCATATCGTTGTCGTTGAGTACGATAATCAGGTTATTGGGGTTGGTCGTGGCATTGTTGATGCCCTCGAAGGCCAAGCCGCCGCTGATGCTCGCATCGCCGATAATGGCAACAACCTTGCGGTCCTTGTTGTTCTGCAGCTCGGCAGCAATCGCCATACCCAAGGCGGCCGAGATGCTGTTGGAGGCATGGCCGGCGGTGAACGTGTCATACTCGCTCTCGGCAGGGTTGGGGAAGCCGCTCAGGCCGTCCAGTTTGCGGTTGTCGTCAAACTGGTCACGGCGGCCCGTCAGAATCTTGTGGGCATAGGCCTGATGGCCCACATCCCATACCAGGCGGTCATCGGGTGTGTTGAACACATAGTGCAACGCCACCACAATCTCAACGGCTCCCATGCTCGATGCGAAGTGCCCCGGGTTGCTGGACAGCTCGTGTATCATGTATTGCCGCAATTCAGAGCACACTTGCGGCAGTTGGTCAACGCTCAGCCGGCGCAGGTCGGCAGGGGTGTCGATCTGGGCCAGTAGCGGGCAATGTTCTTTTATATAGGGTTTAGTTGTCATGGCTTAGTCATTTTTTTCTCACATATTTCTTGTAGAGAGGGACAAACACGATAATGCCCGATGCCACGATGGTGAAAATCACCATGAAATCGATTCTGGCAGCCCTGGTGAGCAGTAGCCAGCACAATGCCAGCCACAATAGCAGGATGCAGGCAAAACGGATGATATTTCCAGTTGTCATAGTAGTGGTCCTCTTCGTTCTTTTATAACCCACAAAGATAATGATTATTTCCTAAATAACGGCCATTTATCTTTTTTTTCACTTTCCATTGACGAAAACCAGTGACACAAAAAGGACGGGTGTCCCAATCGGGAACCCGTCCTGTAGTGTGGTAGATATACTGTAAACCAGTCTCTTACTGGTTTGCGCCCAGCAGCATGTCAATCAAACTGGTCAAGTCGGTAATGTTCAGATCTCCGTCGCCATTCACGTCGGGAGTCATGCCGTCTTGGATGGTGGCTGCACCCAGCAGGATGTCAACCAGCAGGGTTACGTCAGTTACATTGAGAGTGCCGTCGCCGTTCACATCGGCCGGAATAACGGGATCATCACCGGGAATCACATAACCCTCGTAGGGGTAAACATTGATGACCATCTCGTTGGCGCTGCCGTTGAAGTTCCATGTCTCACCATTGGGATAAACGGTAAATGCACCGAACTCAAACCAGCCGTTGTACCTCTCATACCAACCCCAGTTCATGTGGAACTTACCGTCGGCATCTACACCGTCAAGAACCCATGCGTGGCCATCGATGAAGTCAACATTGTGATAGGGGATAGGACGTCCGGCCTCAAGCTCGGCATAGATGAGAGCAATCCACTCATCTTGGCTGTACTTGTTCTTGTTGTCGCAATAGTAAGAGGGATCGATACCGATTAACTTTACATCGGTATTGGTGAATCCCATGACCTTGAAAGCATCACGCTGGTCGTAGGTGTATGAACCACTAGAACTGTTGTAACGCACCTGGCATGCTTGGCCACAATAGCGGCACAACTTGGCTACCTCGTTGGCTTGCTCGTCGGTATAGGTTCCGAGTGATACTCCGCCAGTGGCCGGGTTGTAAATAGTATAGGTATCAAGCATCAAGTTGTAGTCAAATGTCGTGGCGGGTAATGCCGGAATGGTACCCAAACCATAGATGTAATACTGGTCTAAGCCAGGGTGCTCGGTGGGGTACTTCCAGTAGTAAATGATCTGTGCCATGGCAAGAGGGCCACAACCTACTGCGGCATGTTCACCGCTCACCATCGGGCACATGCGGTCCATAGGCTCGTCTTGGCCCCAGGTGCTCTTGAGCATCGGCTCAACGACAGTGTTGCGCTGGATGCTTTTCTTGGCGATGAGTTGGCCCTTATAGCTCTGCATCTCCTCAATCTGGTTCTTGTACAGTTGCAGGTAGTCCTTCATGCTGCCGGGCATGTCGTTCATGTCGATATTGCCCTTGTCGCCATAAGCGAGCACCTGCTTGGCGCGGTCGTCACCAGCCATGATGATCCAACCGCCCCCCTGGACGTTGAACACATAGTAGGCATTGCCCTCGACGCTGGATGCCTCGGTGTGGGCGAGCTTGATGTCGGCCATTGCGGGAGCCTTGAACATGCCCTGGGCTGTCATTTTGCTCTTCAGGAAGCTGTTGGCGGCCTGACGTGCAGCATTCACATCAATGCTACCGGCATTGGCGGCCATGATGCCGGCAGCTGCCAGCACCAATGAAAGACTGAGTTTCTTAAAGTTCATAGTTTTGGTGTATTATTAAGGTGAATAATAGTGAATACAATAGTGTTAATGGACGGTTACCATTTGGCAGTCAAAATTATGCATTCTTTTTCATATATCCCAACATTTGCGGTGAAATTTATAATGCTTACTGAAAACAACAGGGACGCCAGCATTGCTCGCGTCCCTGTTGTGTATACGGGAATAATGCCCGTCAGGGCGTCATCGACATGTAAATTATAATTGCCCACTGGCTACCATCTGGTCGATGATGAAGGTCAAATCGGCAATGGTCACACTGCCGTCACCGTTCACGTCGGGTGTCAAGCCGTCAGTAACCTCAACGTTACCAAGCAGGATGTCAAGCATCCACGTCACATCGGTGATGTTGACAATGTCGTCACCGTTTACATCACCAGGTACGTCGGTATCATCGCCGGGAATCACATAACCCTCGTAGGGGTACATACCGATGATCATCTCGTTTCCGCCGTTGCTGCCCTGGCTGAAGTCCCACACCTCACTATCACCGTAAGGATGGAAGACAAGAGCGTCAATTTCAAACCAGCCGTTGAACCTACCGTTAAAGCCCCAATTCATGTGGACCTTGCCTTCGGTATCAACACCGTCAAGAACCCAAGCATGGCCTTCATAGAGGTCGTGATAGGGGATGGGGCGACCGGCTTGTAACTCGATATTGATAAGATCACACCATTCCTCAATGGTATACTTGTTACTGTTCGAGCAGTAGTAGGAGGGATCTTTACCGATCAGTTGCATGTTCTCGTTGTAACCAAAGAGTTTGAATGCGTCGCGCTGATCGTAGGTATAAGAGCCGGTTGATGTTTCATTGGCATTTCCATAGCGTGCCTTGCAGGCTTGTCCACAATAGCGGCACAACTTGGCTACCTCGTTGGCTTGTTCGTCGGTAAAGGCTACATAACCCGTGGGATTACCGGTCTCGGGGTTGTGGGTATAGTAGTTGTCAAGCATCAGGCTGTAGTCAAATGTGGTAGCGGGCAATTCGGACATGTATTGGCTCCAGGAAATAGAGTAGCCGGGGACTGCTGCTACCTCGTTGGGATATTTCCAGTAGTACATGATCTGTGCCATGGCAAGAGGGCCACAACCCACCGAAGTGATGTTTCCAGCACCGTTCGGCGGACACTGGCGGTTCATGGGCTCGCCTTGTCCCCAGTCGGTCTTCAGCAACGGCTCAACAGCGGCCGAGCGTTTGGGGGCCTTCACAGGAACGGTTTCGCCCTTGTAGGCCTGAGCGGTTTCAATCTGACCCTTGAGCATCTTCAGGTAACCCTTCATGCTGCCGGGCATGTCGTTCATGTCGATATTGCCCTTGTCACCATAAGCGAGTACTTGCTTGGCGCGGTCGTCACCAGCCATGATGATCCAACCGCCGCCCTGGATGTTGAACACATAGTAGGCATTGCCCTCGACGCTGGATGCCTCGGTGTGGGCGAGCTTGATGTCGGCCATTGCGGGAGCCTTCAGCATACCTTGGGCTGTCATTTTGCTCTTCAGGAAGCTGTTGGCGGCCTGACGTGCAGCATTCACATCAATGCTACTGGCATTGGCGGCCATGATGCCGGCGGCTGCCAGCACCAATGAAAGACTGAGTTTCTTAAAGTTCATAGTTTTGGTGTATTATAAGGTGAATAATAGTGAATACAATAGTGAATACAATAGTGTTAATGGAAGGTTACCATTTGGCCGTCAAAGTTATGCATTTTTTTTCATACATTCCAACAATTTCGATGGAAATTAAAATACTTACAGAAAACAAGAGGGACCCAAGCATTGCTCGCGTCCCTCTTGAGTATACGGGAAATCATGCCCATCAGGGCGTCATCGACAGGTTAATTATAATTGCCCACTGGCTACCATCTGGTCGATGATGAATGTCAAATCGGCAATGGTCACACTACCATCACCGTTCACGTCGGGTGTCAAGCCGTCAGTAACCTCAACGTTTCCAAGCAGGATATCGAGCATCCACGTCACATCGGTGATGTTGACAACGTCGTCACCGTTTACATCACCAGGCACGCCGGGATCTTCGCCGGGAGCGTTGGGTGACACATAGCCCTCATAGGGGAGGAGGTCAATTACCATAAACAGACCGGTGTTGAGGTTGAGGGTCTGGCCTTGGATGGTCGGGGTGAATGCGCCAAATGCATACCATCCGTCGGCGGCACCATAGAAGCCCCAGTTGGCATGGTAGAGACCGTCGGCATCGACGCCGTCAACGACAAAGGCGTGGCCGTCGGCACCTTCCGACGAGTAGGGGATGGGATGGTTTGCCTCGAGTTGGGCAGTCATGAGATCCATCCATTCGGCATCGGTATAGTCCCAGGTGTTCCAAGTTTCACGTGTGGCCCAAGCCTCTATGCCCACCAGCTTAGCGTCGGTGGTATAACCCATCTTCAGGAAACCCTTGTACTGCCTCAGTACGTCAGTTCCGCTACCGCCTCCCGTTGCCGAAAAGCCCATCTGGCATGACTGGGATGCATAACGGCACAGCTTAGCCACTTCGGCCTTGTTCTCGTCGTTGACACCTTCGGCCCAAGAGAGCTGATTGTTCTCGTTGAGAATGGTGTATTGGTCAAGGATGTTGTCGTAATCAAATGTAGTGGCATCAAGTGCCGGCACCATGCTGTAGGCAGCGGTGTTGTAATAGCCTTCAAGGCCTTCAATCTCCTTGGGATACTCCCAGTAGTTGAGAATCTGAGCCATGGCCAGGCCTGCACATCCCACAGGGCAGTAACTGCCATATTGCTGGGGGCACTGGCGGTCGAAGGGAACATTCTGTCCCCAGTTGGACTTCATGAGCGGGCCAACGGGGGTAACGCGTTTGGGCGCCTGAGTCTTGAACTCGCCCTTGAAGTTCTGTACCTTTTCGATTTGGGTTTTGAAACGGTTCAGGTAGCTCTTTGCATTGACGGGCAGGTTATTCATGTCCAGGCTGCCTGTGGTGTTGTAAGCGAGCACCTGGTTGGCGCGGTCGTCACCGGCGATGATGACCCAACCGCCACCCTTAATGTTGAATACATAGAAGGCGTTGCCCTCGACACTGGATGCCTCGGTGTGGGTGAGCTTGATGTCGGCAGTTGAGGGTGCCTTCAACATGCCCTGGGCGGTCATTTTGCTCTTCATGAAATTGTTGGCGGCCTGACGGGCAGCATTGGCATCGATGTTGCCTGCATTGGCGGCCATGATGCCAGCGGCTGCCAGCACCAATGATAGACTGAGTTTCTTAAAGTTCATAGCTGTTTTGTGTATTATTAGGTTAACAATAGTGATTTCAATAATGATAATAGAAGATTGCCTATAGGCGCGTCAAAGTTATGCATTTTATTTCATTAATCCCAACTTTATCAACGGATTTTACAGCATTTGTTAAAAAAATAGGACGCAAGCATGCTTGCGTCCCGAAAAAGTCTGCCCGTTAGGGCATCATTAACTATGTAATTCAATCATTTGTGCCGTTGAGCAGCATGTCGACGAGTGCAGTCACGTCGGCAATGTTGATGGTTCCATCGGCTTTCACATCGGCAGCATCGGTCTTGATGCCAGTAGCATCCTGGTTGACCAGATAATCGACGAGGGCCGTCACATCGGCGATGTTGACAGTGCCGTCACCATTCACGTCACCGACAATGATAGTCGTGGGAGGCTCCCAACCCTGGGGAGGCTGGATACCGATAACCATCTCATGGCCGGAGTTGAAATGGCACTCGTCACCATCGCGGTGGGTCATGTTGAGTGCAGTGGATACATACCAGCCGTCACACGTGCCATACCAGCCGAAGTTGTAGTGGAATTTTCCCTCACTATTGTATCCGTCGCAGATGAAAGCGTGTCCGGCACCGCCGCCAGCATCACTTGCAGCATAGAGGATGGGACGGCCTGCATCCAGCTCGGTCTTCATCATCGTTTCCCATTGCGTCGTCGTGTAACCGCCACCATACCAGCCCCCTTTTTGCACATACTGGGCGCTGGAACGATAGCCGAAGTTTACCATGGCATTACGCTGGTCTTGGGTGTAAGCGCCGCTACCGTCGGGATGATAATTCATATCTACGGCCTGGCCACAATAACGGCTCAGCTTGGCGACTTCCTGGCCTTGAGCATCGGTATAGGTGTCCTGGATGAGTTCGTGCAGGTCGTAATCCCAGTGGCAATAGGAGTTGAGCATCAGGCTGTAGTTGAATGTGGTGGCCGGGAGGTCTTGCAGATTCTGGCGTATCGTAGAGCAGTAGTAACCGCTAATGCTGCCACTGCCCTCAGGGTACTGCCAGTACTTCATCACCTGGGCCATTGCCGTGGCTACGCAGCCCACGGCAGAGTATAAGCCCTGATAAACCGGGCACTGCCAGTCATATGGGTCTTCCTGGCCCCAAGTGGTCTTGATCAGGGGCTCGACGCCGCTGCTGCTTGCATTAAGCGATTGCGGAGCAGGAATCAGATCGTCGCCTTTGTAGGTCTGCAGGAATTCGATTTCCTGTTTGAAACCGTCCAGCAGACCCTGAAGTCCATAAGGCAGGCGGTTGAAGTCAAACTTGCCCTTGTCACTGTAGCCCAACACCTGTGGCGCTCTGTCCTCACCGGCGATGATGACAAAACCTCCACCAGTGATGTTGAAGGCGTAGTAATCGTTGGCGTTGGTGATGACACTCGAAGCCTCGGCGTGAACGAGCTTGATGTCGTTTAGGGCAACATGGGATCTGAAGGAACCCTTTGCTGTCTGTTGATGAATGAAATTGCTGGCCACCGTGCGGGCGGCATTGGCATTGATGTTGCCAGCGCTGGCGCCCAGTGCTGTCATTGCCAGCGCAGCAAGCATCAGTGAACCCATGAATTGTTTGATCTTCATAGTGTGATGTGTTTGATAAGGTTAATTATGTTGATTAAAAAGATAGTTCTTAAAAATCAAGATAACAGGGCATCGACGAGTTCGGCCACGTCATCGATGGTCACGTTGGGATTGGCTCCAGTCAGCAGCCAGTCAACAGCTGTAGCCACGTCATCGATGGTAAATGCCGAGTTGTAGCGGGCAAAGTGCCCCAGTACATTGAGCTGGCCGTTCTCACAGTCAACCGGTGTGCTTAATCGGGAACTCATACCATAGTAGTAACGGAGTTGCAGCGCATAGGTGCCACTCGCTAGAGTGGTGGGCAATGTGATGGCACTTGACACAGTGCCTCCCTGTTCATAATTGTCTAATACGATGTTGACCGCTTGGCTCGAAGCGACGACTCGCTCGGCGGCGTTATTGAGCGAGAATACCAGGTTGATGTTGGGATAGGATGTAAAGATCTCGACGTTGCTGGCTTGGGTAGGCATCACTTCACCCAAGACAAACAGGTCATCGGTGGCCATCAGGCTCTCGGCCGAGATGAGGCAATAGGTGGGAGGTACCACGCCCAGGAGCATTTCGTGGCCTGAGTTGAAACGAAGCTGATCACCGTCGCGGTGAGTCATGTTCAGCGCTGTGGACGCATACCAGCCGTCACAGGTGCCGTACCAGCCGAAGTTGAAGTGCAGCAATCCCTCGCTGTTGTAGCCGTCGCAGATGAAGGCGTGTCCACCGGCGGCAGGATCGTTGGCCGAGTACAGGATGGGGCGTTTCATGTCGAGTTCCTCCTTGACCATCGCTTCCCATTCTGCTGTGGTGTAGCTTTCTTCCCACCAGCCGCTGCGCTCCACGTCACGTGCACTGGAACTGTAACCGAACTCTTTCATTGCCGACAACTGGCTGAAGACGTAGGCACCGCTACCCTCGGGGCTGTAACCCATGTCAACGGCTTGTCCGCAATAGCGGCTCAGTTTGGCAACCTCTTGGGCTTGCTCATCGGTATAGGTGTCCTGGATGAGCTCGTGCAGGTCATAATCCCAATGGCAGTAGGATGACAGCATCTTGTTGTAGTCAAACGAGGTCGCAGGCAATGAGGGAATTGTCTGGCCGATGTCGTAGCAGTAGTAGGAGGCCACTGCATTGCAGCTGGTCGGATAACGCCAGTAGTACATGACTTGAGCCATAGCCGTGGCCACGCAGCCTACGACGCAATACTCGCCATTATAGACGGGGCACTGCAGGTAATAGGGCATCTCCTGGCCCCAATTGGTCTTGATCAGGGGCTCGACGCCGGCACCGCGGGCGCTTCGCACGGCAGGAGTCACATTCAGCTCGGGATGTAACTGCAGATATTCAATTTCCTCCTGATAACTGTTCATCAGGGCTTTGAAGTTCTCGGGCAGATTGTTGGCGTCAAGGCGTCCGTGGTCGCTGTAGCCCAGCACCTGATTGGCACGGTCCTCTCCAGCGACGATGATAAAACCGCCGCCATCGATGTTGAAGGCATAATAGGCATTGGCCTTCCTGTCAACCTTCGAAGGCATGGCGTAGGCGAGCTTCAGGTCGGCCACAGCAGGAGCCTTAAGTGACCCCGGGGCGGTGGCATGAAGTTTAAGATAACTGCCGGCAACATCACGTGCCGAGTTTAAGTTCACATTCGAGGCGTTAACGTGCGAGCCCATAGCGGTCAGCACGGCAAGAGCAAATACACTTACTAGGTTCTTAAAACTCATAACTGAAAACAATAAGGTCGTTTATGTTGATAATAATGATTGATTTTGCTGCCAAAAGTAGTAAGTTTCTGGCAAAATGCCAAGAAAAGACAAGAATATTTGTCTCCACACGTCTTTTTCCGCTCATTTTCTATCAATCGCCGCCCCCAAGCACACCTATTAATATTAATAGAGGTGAGCATCAGACGACGCTCACCTCTATTCTATATGAAATAAGTCAGATTTAATCTTGGGTCAGGATGTGGTCAATGAGCATGATGACATCATCGATACTCAGCTCAACATTCTCGGCAGCTGTGCCATTGAGCAAATAATCGATGGCAGTGGTGACATCTTCGATATCGAACGGAGCATTGAATTTAGCAAATTTACCGGACACGATCAGCTTGCCTTGTGAAATGTCAATAGTGGACGCTGTTCCATTAACGAGGTAATTGAATTGCAGGTCATAAGTGCCATCGGCCATAGTTGTGGGCAGTGTGATGGTACTATTGATGTCGCAGCGCTGAACAAAGTCATTCTTGGTCACGTGGATGAGGTCGCTTGTTGCCACTTGGTTACCCTCCTGGTCAGTCAGTGCAAATGACAAGTCAACATCGCTGTAGGTCGTGTATAGGTTCACTCTGGAAGCCCAAGTCTGAAGTAAACCTCCCAGCAGGAGTAATCCGCCCTCGGCATCGATGTCTTTGGCGATAACCTTGCAGTATTCGGGCGGCTCCATATTGGTGAACATGTAGTGGTTAGAGCCATAATCGCGATAAGAGCCATCAAGGGTTGTAGTAATAATCGCCGTTGTAAGGAACCAACCGTTATTGACACCATACCAGCCAAAGTTGATATGGAAATATCCATTGTTGTCGTAGCCGTCAAAAATGAAGGCATGGCTAGTGGAAGCGGTGCCTACATGCTTGGCGCCATACATGATGGGGCGACCGGCGTCCAGTTCTGCACGCATCAGTCTCTCCCAGCTCTCGGTGGTATATGCACTGGTATAAGAGATAGATTTGGCGTTTGGATTATAACCGAGTTTTTTCATGCCCGCTAACTTGTTTGAGCCGTTGGTAAAACTGCTGGACAATGAATAACTGACTTTAGCAGCTTGACCAACATAGCGGCACAATTTGGCAACTTCCTGAACTTGCTCTTCGGTGTAGTCGTCTTGAACGGTTTCGCCCAGATCGTAGTCCCAGTGGCAATAGCTGTGCAGCATTTTGCTGTAATCAAACGTGGTGACAGGAAGCTCTTCCAGGGTCGTACTGATCATGGAACAAGTGTAAGAGGCAATGGGACCACATGTTGTGGGATATTGCCAATAATACAAGATCTGAGCCATTTGAACACCAGAGCACCCAACCTTGCAATGCTGTCCCTGATAAGTCGGGCATTGAAGGAAATAAGGCATCTGTTGGCCCCATTCCGTTTTGATGAGCGGTTCAACGATGACTTCACTGTTCTCGCTAATGCGTCGGGATGCCACTTTTGTCGTGGGATGGAGCTGAAGATACTCAATCTGCCTCTTGTAGTCATCCAATAATACTCTCAAATTGTCGGGCATGTTGGCAAAGTCGATACGTCCCTTGTCGCTGAATCCTAATACCTGGCTTGCACGATCGTCGCCCGAGATAATGACGAAACCACCTCCATCAATATTGAAGGCATAGTAGGCGTTTGCACTCCTGTCAACCGAAGAAGCCTCGGCATGGGCTAATTTCAGGTCGGCGAGAGCTGGGGCATTGAATGCTCCAGGAATTGCTGTGTGCAGTTTGAGGAAACTGTTTGCTATCGAACGGGCCGATGCCAGGTCAACATTGGTGGCATTAGCGTTCAGTCCTGTAATGGCTGCGAGGATCACTAAACAGTTCCCGATGAGTCTTTTAAATATCATAACTTGAAAATAGTATTATAAATTTTTGGCGCAAAAGTAGTGATTTTCTGTTTCATAGGCAAGAAACGGTTTTTATTTGTGTCTATGTGTGAATGACGTGGTTACATGGCATTTACAAACCTAGATGATTCAGTCGTTGTTTAGGATAAATGTTTTTTTCTTAATGTTGGGAATGTGGTTTTGGGTAATTTTGGTAAAAATATAGGTAAAAAGGGTATCGGATATTACCGAGAAATATTATAATTTTGCATCGTGATAGAGTAATAAATTATAAGAATATAAACTGCTCTGATTCCCGCACGGGCTCCGGCAATGGCCCATATGGCTTGGACGTAGCATTGGGAACAAGATATTACAGAGAAACTCTTTTTAAAATGAACATCAAACAGATCATATTAACTACCGTCGTTACCGGTTGCATGGCACTCAGTGCCATGGCAGCCGGTTTTGCGCAGAACACTAACACTAACGATATGACCAATAACAGTAAAAAGACGCTGGTGGCCTACTTCAGTGCAACAGGCACGACCATGGAGGCCGCAACCAAGCTAGCAAAGGTGGCTAATGCCGACCTGCATGAAATTGTTCCTGAGACCCCTTACACACCTGCTGACCTGAACTGGCGTGACAAGTCCAGCCGCAGCAGCGTTGAGATGGCCGACAAGAGCAGTCGCCCTGCCATTGCCAATAAGGTGGAGAATATGGAGCAGTACGACACCGTGTTTGTGGGTTATCCGATCTGGTGGCACATTGCCCCGACAATTATCAACACCTTCTTGGAGCAATATGACTTCACTGGAAAGACAATCGTTCCCTTCTTCACCTCGGGTGGCAGCGGTGCCGGCGAGACGATGAAGTATCTCAAGCCCTCGGCTCCCGGTGCTAACTGGAAGGAGCCCAAGAGCCTTAATTATATGGGCGAAGCCGAGATGAAATCCTGGATTGATTCACTCTGATTGTCTTAGAATTATGAATAAGAAACAACTGTTAACTCTCATGATGGTCGCTATGATGACCATTATGGGCAGTGCACAAAGCCGGGTGTATTACACCACGGAGATTTCGCCCGAAGCGCTTGTCAAGATCTACAAGGCCCTGGGTGTTGAGCCTACTGGTCGTGTGGCTGTGAAAATCAGCACTGGCGAAGCCGGTAACAACCATTATCTCAAGCCCACGCTTATCCGCAACCTGGTTGACGAGGTGAATGGCACCATCGTTGAATGTTGCACTGCCTATGGTGGCTCCCGTCAGGATGTCACCAAGCATTGGCAAACCATTCATGAGCATGGATTTGACTCCATCTTTGCTGTAGATATTATGGACGAGTACGGCCAGATGCGCATTCCCGTTAAGGACCGCACCCACATCAAGTATGACATCGTGGGCGACCACTTGGCCAACTATGACTGGATGATCAACCTGGCCCATTTCAAGGGTCATGCCATGGGTGGATATGGCGGCGTGTTGAAGAATGCGTCGATTGGTGTCGCCAGCACTGCCGGCAAAGCATATATCCACACTGCCGGCAAGACCAGCGATGCTGGCCAGCTGTGGCAACAGATTGCCGCCCAGGACGATTTCCTCGAGTCGATGGCAGCTGCCGCTCAGGCGGTACACAACTATATGGGCGGCCGTGTTATATATATTAATGTGATGAACAACATGTCGGTCGATTGTGACTGCGACGGATCCCCCGAGGAGCCCAAACTCAAGGACATGGGTATCATGGCTAGCCTTGACCCCGTGGCTCTGGATTGGGCCTGTGTGGAGATGGTGATGAACCACAAGGCAGCCGCTGGCGATGACAATGCGCCACTGATTGAGCGCATCAACAGCCGTCACGGCACCCACACCATCGACTGGGCCGAGCACATCGGTCTCGGCACCAAAAATTATGTAATCATTAAACTTTAACCATTTAACTTGATATAACGATGAACAACTTTGTTTACAACATACCTGTTAAGGTCTATTTTGGAGAGAATCAGTTGCAGCACCTCGGCGAGGAACTGGCTAAGTTCGGCAAGCGCGTCCTGCTCACCTACGGTGGCGGATCGATTAAGCGCACGGGTCTCTATGACGCCGTTGTGGCCGAGGTCAAGAAAGCCGGCATGGAACTGTTTGAACTCTCGGGCATCGAGCCCAATCCCCGCATCGACAGCGTTCGCCGTGGTGCCCAGATGTGCAAGGAGCACAATATCGACGTGCTGCTGGCCGTGGGTGGCGGCTCGACCATCGATGCCACCAAGTTTATGGCGGCAGGAGCCAAGGTTGATAATGATCCGTGGGATTTCTTTAATGAGAAGTGGGCGCCCATTACCGAGGCGTTGCCCATCATCAGCGTGTTGACCCTCTCGGCAACGGGTAGTGAAATGGATGCCGGCGGTGTGATCAGCAACCCCGAGACCAATGACAAGATTGGGCGCGTTGAGAGCCCGACATTGTTACCCAAGGTATCGTTCCTCGATCCTACCGTGACCTATACCGTGAGCCCCTATCAGACCGCCTGTGGCGCTGCCGATATGCTCTCGCACATCTTTGAGGTTTATTTCAATATGAATCAGGACCTTTATATGCTCGACTGCTTCATGGAAGGCATGATGAAGACCATCATCAAGTATGCCCCCATCGCCATGAAGGAACCCGATAATTACGAGGCTCGCGCCAATCTGATGTGGACCTCCTCGTGGGCTATCAACGGTTTTGTCAATGGCGGCAAACGTCAGGCCTGGAGCTGTCACCCCATGGAACATGAGGTGTCGGCCTATTACGATATCACCCACGGCCTGGGCCTCGCCATCATCACTCCGCGCTGGATGGAGTACTGCCTGAGCGAGGACACGGTGAGCAAGTATGTGCAGTTTGGCGTGAACGTCTTTGGCATCGATGCGCAACAGCCAGCGATGGATATTGCCAAGCAGAGCATCGAGAAGGTGAAGGACTTCTTGTTTGGAACATTGGGTTTGACCAGCACACTCACTGCTCTGGGCATCAACGATGAGCACATCCCCACCATGGCGCGCAAGGCCTGTGCAGGTGGCGTGCTGCCGGGTTTCGTTCCCTTGAACCAGCAGGATATTGAAACCATCTTCCGCAACTGCTTGTAATGGACTTCAAAACACCTTCCTGACATTCGGCTCTCCCAGCTGCAAACGGAAGGGGATGTTGGATAAAGAAGGGTGTTTACTGAGATTTTTCCCACGTGAACATAAAAAATCATATTATTTATGGTTATTTTCCATGTTTTCGCTGAAAAATTATACAAATGTTTTGTGGGTATCGAAAAATTGTATTATCTTTGCCGTGTTCAAAAGTTTTCTTTCGATTCATTCGTGTTAAGAACACGGCGATAAGATTGAAAGCAGGCATTATAAAAAAGGACTAATAGGCTTTCCAGCTTTAGATCAATTCTATAAATTAAAAGTTAATAAATTTGGAGAAATGTTATTTGCAATGAGTTCCGTGGCTCGGGAGAGTCGCGGAACTTATGCGTTATGTCCTATCGTAGTCTTAATTCTAATGGCTGGTTGAGAAGGAGTAGGGTAGGTCTTGCTTGCCAATGCCGCGTTTAGTGTTCGGGCTCTTGCCCATCACATAGCGGACGTCACAACCGTTGACCAGCTGCTTATGGTCTAGATAGTTGCGGGAATATGGCTTGCCGTCGATGGTCATCGACTGGATGTAGCATCCCTCGCCTTCGCGCGATAGCGTCACTGTCTTGTCGTTTTCGAGTTTGAGGGTGACATTGTCCAGATAGGGAGCCCCAATCACATACTGGTTGCTGCCGGGGCACACGGGATAGAATCCCAATGCCGAGAACACATACCAGGCCGAGGTCTGTCCGTTATCCTCGTCACCGCAGTAGCCATCGGGCGTAGCGCTGTACAGGCGGTCCATGACTTGGGTAACCCAATACTGCGCTTTCCACGGCTGTCCGGCGTAATTATACAAGTAAATCATGTGCTGGATGGGCTGGTTGCCGTGGGCATAGTTGCCCATGTTCATGATTTGCATCTCGCGTATCTCGTGGATGGTGTAACCGTAGTAACTGTCGTCAAACACAGGTGGTACGGCAAATACCGAATCCAGCATCTGGCAGAAGGTCTGATTGCCGCCCATCAGGTCGATGAGGCCCTGCGGGTCATGGAACACGCTCCACGTGTAGTGCCAGCTGTTGCCCTCGGTGAAAGTATCGCCCCACTTGAGCGGAGAGAACGGCGATTGGAACTCGCCATTGGAGAGGCGTCCGCGCATCAGTTTGGACTCGGCATCGAACACGTTGCGGTAGTTCATTGCTCGCTCGGCATAGACCTTGATTTCGCTCTCGGGCTTGCCCAAGGCCTTACCCAGAAGGTAGATGCACCAATCGTCGTAGGCATACTCCAACGTTCGGGCCACGCTCTCGTTGATTTTTACGTCATAGGGGATGTAGCCTAACTCATTGTAATATTCGTGGCCAATGCGCCCCGTGGATTTTACCTGAGGATGCACAGCAGTAGTGCCATGAACAACGGCCTCCCACAGTTTGTCGATGTCATAGCCGCGCAAGCCCTTCAAATAGGCATCGGCGACAATAGAGGCACTGTTGTTGCCCACCATGCAATCGCGATGGCCGGGACTGGCCCATTCGGGCAGGAAACCGCTCTCCAGATAGGTGTTCACCAGTCCCTCCTGCATCCATGTGCCCATCGTGGGATACATCAGGTCAACCAACGGGAACAGGGCGCGGAAGGTGTCCCAAAAGCCTGTGTCGGTAAACATGCGTCCAGGCAGCACTTGGCCGTTGTAAGGACTGTAGTGAACAGGATTTCCCTGTGCGTCAATTTCATAGAAACTGCGAGGGAACAGCACCGAGCGGTATAGGCAGCTGTAGAATGTGCGCAGGTGGTCGATGTTGTCGTCCTCGACCTGGATGCGGCCCAGCACCTCGTTCCAGCGTTGGCGTCCTTTCTCCTTAACGGCTTCCAAATCATCGTTGCCGAGTTCTCGCAAGTTGAGAGCGGCTTGGTCAGGGCTGATAAACGAGGAGGCGACGCGTGCATTGACCTGCTCGCCACGTCGGGTTTTAAATGTCACGATAGCTCCCGCATGGTTGCACCCGATGACTTTTTCACCAGCGTGCAGGACACTGTCCTCAACAACGCCGTACGATGCAAAAGGCTTGTCAAACTTGATGATAAAGAAGTTCTTGAAACCCTCTGGCACGCCACCGCTATTCCGGGTCGAGTAGCCCCAGACGGTTTGTTGCTCAGGATTAATCCCGATGACAGACCCCTTGTCAAAGGCATCTATCACGACATTGGCCTGGTCGGTCTCGGGGAAAGTAAAGCGCAAGATGGCGGCACGTTCGGTCGGCGCCACCTCGGCCGTCACATCGTAGTCGGCAAGATATACCTGATAGTAGTAGGGGGTTGCTACCTCGGCCTTGTGCGAGAACCAGCTGGCACGCTCGTTCTCGTCCCACACGGGCTCGCCCACCGTCGGCATCAGCGAGAACTGACCGTAGTCGTTGATCCACGGGCTGGGCTGGTGCGTCTGCTTGAAGCCGCGTATCTTGTTGGCCCCGTAGGTGTATTGCCAGCCGTCGCCCATCTTGCCTGTCTGCGGCACCCAAAAGTTCATGCCCCACGGCATAGCAATGGCAGGGTAGGTATTACCCGTCGACAACTGGAAACTCGATTGCGTGCCCACCAACGTGCTCACATAATCGACCGGCTCCATATTGGCAGCCATTACAGCAAGGCTCCAGGTCGTTAAGGTCAATATCAAGGATAGCTTTCTCATTCGGTTCATTGTTTGTTGTGATTGGGTGTCAGTATATTGCAAGCCTTTGGCTTGCAGATGATGTTACGGTCTGGCCTTCTTGCCGGTGCCCCATTTAGAGGGTTGGGGTCCCATCTGCAGGGTGAGGGTGCCGCCGGCGATGATGTCGCGGTATTCGATGTAGCTCTTGTCGTAGCGCTTGCCGTTGAGCGTGGCGCTCTGGATGTAGATGTTCTGGTCGCTGTTGTTGATGGCCTTGACGGTGAACGTCTTGCCGTCGCCCACGTTGATGGTCGCCTCGTTGAACAAGGGGGAGCCGATGATGTACTTGCCACCTGCGGGCTCTTCCTGATACAGGCCCATGGACGACAGGACATACCAGGCCGACATCTGGCCCACGTCCTCGTTGCCGCTCAGACCGTCCAGGTCGTTGCGGTACTGCTCGCGCAGCACTTGGCGCAGGAGTTTGGCTGCCTTCCACGGCTGGCCCACGTAGTTGTACATATAAATAATGTGATGGCTGGGTTCGTTGCCGTGGGCATACTGGCCGATGAGGCCACTCACGTCGGGCGAGGCTTCCTCACCCAGGTCGCCCTCGATGATGAACAGCGAGTCGAGTTTCTGGATAAAGGCCTTTTCGCTGCCGAACAGTCCTACCAGGCCGTGCACATCGTGGGGCACCAGCCAGGTGTATTGCCAGGCGTTGCCCTCGCAGTAATCGTCGTTGCGGTGCTTGGTTGACAGGGGGTCAAACTCTGCCAGGTCGCGGAAGTTGCCCTTACTGTCCTTGCCGCGCATGAATCGGATCTGCTTGTCAAAATAATGGCGGTAGGACTTGCTGCGCTGGTCAAAATAACTGTAGTTCTCCTGGTCGCCGACAAATTTGGCCACACGGGCGATACACCAGTCGGCAAGGGCATATTCCAGACCGCGTGCCACGGTTTCCTTGTCTGGCTCCAGGTCGTATGGAATGTAGCCGTATTGCTTCAGCAGTCCCATCGAGCGCTCGTCGAGCATTGCGCTGATTGTCATCGCTTTAAGCGCGGCCTTTGGGTCCACGTCAAAGCCTTTCAGTACTAGGTCGGCCAGCACGGGCACCCCGGGATTGCCCACCATGCAGTCGGTCTCGTTGCCCATCAGGTGCCACACGGGCAGTTTGCCCTGCTGCTCAAAAATGTGCAGGAAGGTCTGTGCGATGTCTGCTTGCTTCTCGCGGTGGATAAGCGTCTGCAAGGGGTGGGCGGCGCGATAGGTGTCCCACAGCGACAGGGTAGTGTAGTTGGTGAAATTACCCTCATGCACCTCGCCGTCGGCACCGCGGTATTCACCGCAAACGTCATTGAACACCGACGGAGCCACCATCGTGTGGTACAGGGCGGTATAGAACACCGTTTTGTCATCCTGGTTGCTTGTCGTAATATTGATTTTGCCCAATTCGGCGTTCCAGGCGTCATCGGCGCTCTTGCAGATGGCATCAAAACCCCATCCGGGATTCTCGCTCATCAGGTTGCCGATGGCGTTCTCGATGCTCACTGCCGATAGTCCTGTCTTGACCAGCAACGCCTTGTTATGGTTGGGGGTAGTGATCAGGCCCAGTGTGTCGCCGTTGAGTTTCTCCAGTTTCACGTCCTGTGAAAACTCCATGACAAAGAAGTCCTTCTGGCTTCTTGCCCAACCTGACGAGTGCCGGTAACCGGCAATCATGCGGGGTGACAACTGCTTCATTTTCATCTGCTTGGGCGAGTCCCAACCGATGCCCTGACCCAGGTCAAGCAGCAGCTGCAAAGTCTGTTGGTCGGGCGTAAAGGTGTAGCGGTGCATGCCCGTGCGCAGGGTGGCGGTGAGTTCCACCTTGACGTAGGGTTTGCCCCCGTCGCGCAATGTGATGGAATAATAGCCGGGCCTTACGGTCTCGTCGCTGTGGCCGAAGATGACTTCTCGCTGGGCGCGGTCAGTGACCGGCAGCAGAGCGATGTCTCCCAGGTCGCCGATGCCCGTGCCGCTCAGGTGCTGATGTCCGAAGCCGATAAGCACCGAGTCGCTCTCGTGGTACCCCGAGCACCAGTCCCAGCCGCGCGTGGGCTCGGTGGGTCCCAGTTGCACATAGCCGAACGGCACGTTGGCGCCCAGGAACACGTGTCCGTGTCCGCCGGTACCGATTCGTGGATTCACCCACTGCGTGTAATTCTCCTCGCCGGCCCATGCCGTGAGACAGCCCATGGCGGCGATTATCGTCAGTATCCAATGCTTCATCTTTTCAAATAATTATGGTTAGGGATTGCAAATATAGTAAAATTAAGTACCTTTGCTGCCATGATGAAGAAATTTTTAATTCTGGTGGTCCTGTTGATGACGATCACCGCCGCTAGTGGAAATGACATGAATGACATCTTGGCTAAACGCATCGATGCTGTCTTTGAACCTGTTTATAACAATCCTAATGAGCCCGGTGCTGCCGTGATTGTATTTCAGGGCAAGGAAACGATATATAGCCGTTGCTTTGGCCTTGCCGACCTCGAGACCCGGACGCCCGTGTCGCTCGAGACCAACTTCTGCATCGCCTCGGTGTCCAAGCAGTTCTCGGCCGTGGCCTTGCTGCAGCTGGCCGAGGAGGGCAAACTCTCGCTCAACGACCCCTTGTCGAAGTTCTTCCCCGAATTCCAGGCACCATTCTTCAAGGATATCACCTTGCATCACATCCTGAGCCATACCTCGGGCATTCCCGATGCCCGTCCTCGTGATGACCGCAATTTTGTCCTCTACAGCACCGACGTCAACTCGGTTCAGTATATGCGCACGCTCGACCACCTGAACTTCAGGCCAGGCACCCAATATGAGTACATCAACCCCACTTTCCAGTTGATTTACCAGATTGTGGAGCGCGTTTCGGGCATGCCGTTCGAGACCTATATGCAAAAGAATATTTTCGACAGGATAGGGATGAAGACCTGCTGCTACTTTGAACGCGACCGCAAGATCGCCAACATGGCCCACGGCTACCAGCGCGATGCCAATGGCCTGTGGCAGGAATATGACTACGGCGAGGAGAGTTTCTTTGCCACCAAGGCTGACGGTGCCCTGTACTGCTCCATCAACGACTTTGTGCGCTGGGAGCGTGCCCTGCGTGACAACCGCGTGTGGACGGCAGGCAGCAAGCGCCTGGCCTATCAGCCGTGGATTAGCATCCCCAAGGATGCCGAGTACGGTTACCAGCCTTACACAGGCTACGGCTACGGCTTCTTCATTCAGGATTATCCCGGTGAGCCCACCCACGTTTATCACTTGGGCGACAACGGCGGTTTTACCATTTATGCCGGCAAAATCCCCGAGCGTGACCTCATCTTCCTCTTCTTCTCGACCCGTCCCGACATCGACCGCCTGGGCATGGTCAACGAGGTCTATCACATCCTGGGGTATTCCTTCTAACCCGCCACGACCCGTTTAAATGAATATAGAGGGTGTGTCATAATTCGCCTCAGGATTTTCAATCGGCCTATCGGCCGAAAAATTAAACAAAATTATTAATAAAATCAAAATAAATATTTATTTTGTTCGATTTATTTACAATTTTTGTTTAATTTCTCCGTGCGTAGCACGGACATAAATGCAAGCTCGATTTATGACACACCGAGCTATTTTTTAAGTGGATGCGATAATCTTCTATTTTTTGATGACCAGGTTGTCGGTGGTCATGCGTTGCATGTATTGCTGGATGACCGATTTCATGTGGCGCTGCATGCGGTCGAGTGTGGCTGGCGGCATGGTTCCCAGTAGATTGTGACAGAAGGTCGAGTCGGTGCGGAAGGCATAGGCCGACGTCACCTGCTTGCCGTCGAATTGCAGGGCGTAATCTCCCCAAACGTACTCATAGCTGCTGCTCTCGGGCAGCCAATGCAGGGCGAAGCCGTCCTCAGGGCTGCCGCCCAGCATGTTGCGCCCGAAGGCGATATAGGGCTTGTCGTAGTGCAGGTAGCTGAGCACGGTGGGCATGATGTCGATCTGCTCCACCACTTGCTGCTCGTCGTAGCCGTGCAGTCCCGCATCGCCCGGGGCATACAGGATGATGGGTACGCAGTAGTTGCCCAGCGAGGTACAGTAGAACGGGTCAATCTGCTGGCTCACATGGTCGGCAGTGATGACAAACAAGGTATTGTTGAACCACGGCTGGCGGCTTGCGGTCTCAAAGAAGCGCTTCAGCGCATAGTCGGTATAGGCAATGCATTGCTGCAAGGGACGCTCGCCCTGCGGGAACCGTCCCTGATATTTCTCGGGCACGACAAACGGGTCATGAGACGAGGCGCTGAACAGCGCGGTCATGAACGGCTCGTGCATGGTGCCCATCTGCTCGGCAAAGAACTGGAAAAACTCCTCGTCCCAGATGGCCCACGTGCCGTCAAAGTCGTCGTCACCATTGAAGTTGGGGTCGGCATTGTATTCGTCGCGACCGTAATAGCGTTCAAAACCCGTGGCGCGGGCAAAGGCCTGGAAGCCCATCGAACCGTTCTGCGCCCCATGGAAGAAGGCGGTGGTGTAGCCCTTGTTCTCGCCCAATTCGCGGGCCAGGCCCGACATGGCGTTCAGCGAGGCCGGCGTGAGGAACAGCGGCTCGACAAAGTTGGGCAGCGACGACAGCACCGACGGCATGCCCTCGATGCTCTTGCGTCCGTTGGCATAGGAGTATTTAAAGGTCATTGCGCCACTGGTGATGAGCGAGTCCAGGAAGGGTGTGAAACCCTTGTAGGCGCCGCCTCTCAACGTCTGGTTGTAAAAGCCGATATGCTGCTTGCTGTAACTTTCCATAATCAGCACCACCACATTGCGGGGCGTGAAGGCCACGCTGTCACCGGGCTGGTGGAGTGGGGTATAGAGGGCTTGGGCCTCCTCGTCGCTCATGTAGTCGGGGACGACGAAGGGCGTTTTCTTCAACGTGCGGAAGATGGAGAACGGCGTGTTCAGCACGATGCCCGTCTCGGCCGGGCGGTTGACGTACTGGTTGGCGTTGCTGATGGTGATGGGGCGCGTGGCCTTGGTGAAACCGCCGCGGATGGCCCCGATGCACAGCGGGATGGCCACCAGCAATGAGAGCACCTGTACAATATAATAACGAGTCAACGACCGATAAGGTCTCTCGTTCCCCCCGTTAAGTCCCTCCCAAGAAGGTCTGAACAGTTTCCAGAAGGCCCAGGTCACCAGCGCGGCTAGCAGCACCAGGTACCAGTGGCTCAGGAACTGCCCGCCAAAGATTTTCAGCATTTCGCCCGTGCCCTCGTTGCTGAACTCGGCAAACACCGAGGCCGTAGTGCGCTTGCCCGTGAAGGGGAAATAGACGCAGTCCATCAGGTTCATATACACTGCGATGCTGTTCACGATGGTGTAAATCCACCGTGCCACACGGTAATAGCCGGGACGTTCCTTCCAGTGCAGCGGCAGCAGGAACATGAGCAGAATGACAGCATTGGTATAAAGGATGGCCGGGGTGTCGAAAACCAGTCCTGCACCAAACAGTTCCAGGCCGTGCCCGAATGTCAGCGTGCCGGCATAGAGCGGCCAGTTGAGCGCCAGGAAAACGGCGCGACACAGCGTGTAGGCTATATAGACCACCAGCAGGTTCCACAATACTGCCGTGAGGGGTATGTCTGATATGGTAAAATGACGTTTCATTGTTGTCAAGGGTGTGAATTTTTGCACAAAATTAGTGCAAGACGAATACAAAAGCAAATTTTATTTGTTTTTGTTGAGTTGCAGCCTAATTTAACTAAAAGTACTATTTTTGCACCATATTATGGCAAACAGGAATAAGAATATTAAGCGAGTGGTGGCCGCAGTGCTCACGATTGCGTTGGCAGCGTGGGTGGCGGCAAGGTGGCATGTGTGGTTTGGCAACCCCGAGGAACTGGCGGCAAAACCGCTGATGGTGCCGGGTCATGTCCTGCTCACCTTTGGTGACGAGAGTGAGATGTCGCGCAACGTGAGTTGGCAATGCGACACGGTGTTGCGTCCTTCACATCTGGAATTGGTGTGCCTTGCCGATAGCGACACGACCAGCATCGAGGCCCAAGGCGAGGTGTTCGAGTCCCGCAAGGGCCGGGCGGCCTATTATGTGGCTCGGTTGCGCCAATTGAAGCCCGCGACACATTACCGCTACCGTGCCGTGAGTGGCAGCGACGTTTCGCAGTGGTATGATTTCCAGACCTATACCCCCAATCGCGACCGCTTTTCTTTCATCTTTGTGGGCGATGTGCAGGACTCCATCGGCGGCATCGCCAACAGGTTGCTCATGGAGGCTTGGGCACATCATTCCGAGGTGGAGTTCCTGGTGTGCGGCGGCGACTTGACCGAGCGACCTGCCAACCAGTATTGGGCTGAGACCTTCCGCGACCTGGACAGCATCGGCCAGTCCATGCCCATCCTCAACGTGACGGGCAACCACGATTACTTCAAGGGCATCACCCGCAGGCTGGAACGCCGTTTCCCGCTTGTGTTCTCCTACTTCCTCGATTCCAAGGTCGATGACAACATGGTCTATACCCTGAACTATGGCGATGCTCAGATTTTTGTGCTCGACAGCAACCGCGAGTTTTTCCACCTGTGGACCCAGCGCCAGTGGCTCAAGCAGCAGCTGGAGCAGAGCGCAGCCAAGTGGAAGATTCTTGTCCTGCATCATCCGCTCTATTCCATCAAGAAGAAGAATAACAACCTGATACAGCGCTGGATGTTTGACGACCTGGTGAGTCAGTACGGCGTCGATTTGGTCCTTCAGGGACATGAGCACGCTTATGCCCGCATGACGGCCCACGACGATGTCGGCAATGCCAAGACACCCGTTTATACGGTCAGCCATTGCTCGCCCAAGAATTACCGCATCAGTTTCGACGAGCGTTTCGACAAGTACGGCATCTCCAGCCGCTTTTACCAGATAGTGAACGTCAGCGGTGACACGCTGGCCATGGCTACCTACAATGCCTATACCCATGTACTCTATGATTCCTTGCTGATTATCAACGGCACTGTGCGTCAGATCGTCGACATGGGCGAGGATATCCCCGAATATGTGGAGTACACGCCCGACCCGAATAACAAGAAGGACATGAAATTTGCCAAGCGCATTCAGGAATACGTCAACCGCCACCCCGAGAGAACGAGAGCTAAAAACTAAAGGCCAATGGCTAAAAGCTAAAGGCTTTTTTACTACCTTTGCAGTCAAATTCAGAAACGCATTATGGCAGAATCATCTTTATTGCAGCGCCTCGACGGCCTGGATGCCCGGTTTGAGGAAATCGGCACGCTCATTACCGACCCCAATGTCATCGCCGACCAGCGGCGCTACGTCAAGCTTACCAAGGAGTACAAGAGCCTCGAGACCCTGTTGGCGGCCACACACCGCTACCGCAAACTACTCGAAGACATCGAGCAGGCCAAACTCGTGCTCGATAACGAGACCGACGAGGACCTGCGGGCTATGGCTCGTGAGGAAATCGACGAGAACCAGGCTCAGGTGCCCAAGCTCGAGGAGGAGATAAAACTCCTGCTCATCCCCGAGGACCCCGAGGACAGCAAGAACGTCGTCCTGGAGATTCGCGGCGGCACGGGTGGCGACGAGGCAGCCCTGTTTGCCGGCGACTTGGCGCGCATGTACATCCGCTATTGCGAGACCAAGGGCTGGAACGTGCAGATGTCCTCTTGCAGCGAGGGCGCTGTGGGTGGCTACAAGGAGGTGGTGTTCAGCATCACGGGCGACAACGTCTATGGCACGTTGAAGTATGAGTCGGGCGTGCACCGCGTGCAGCGAGTGCCCGTCACCGAGACCCAGGGACGTGTGCACACCAGTGCTGCCAGCGTGGCCGTGCTGCCCGAGGCCGAACCGTTTGACGTGCACATCAACGAGGGCGAGATCAAGTGGGACACCTTCCGCAGCGGCGGTGCCGGCGGCCAGAACGTGAACAAGGTGAACAGTGGTGTGCGTCTGCGCTACATGTGGACCAACCCCAACACCGGCGAGCAGCAGGAAATCCTCATCGAGTGTACCGAAACCCGCGACCAGCCCAAGAACAAAGAAAGGGCACTGGCGCGCCTGCGCACCTTCATCTACGACCATGAGCACCAGAAGTACATGGACGACATTGCCTCGCGCCGCAAGACCCTCGTCTCGACGGGCGACCGCTCGGCCAAGATCCGCACCTACAACTATCCGCAGGGCCGCATCACCGACCACCGCATCGGCTACACCATCTACAACCTGCCCGCCTTTATGGACGGCGACATCCAGGACTGCATCGACCACCTTATCGTCGCCGAGAACGCCGAGAAACTCAAAGAAGCAGAACTTTGATGCTCGCTGCGCTCGCAGTCTAGGGTCTAGAGTCTAGGGTCTAGAGAGGCGTCCGCACTCTGTGAGCTGCGCTCTTTTGCCTATGACGCTAGGGGGCAAGTTTTTGATTTAAAGACAAGAAGGACAAGAAAGACAAAATATTGATTGTCAATAAAATAAATTGTCCTTTTTGTCTTTCTTGTCTTCTTATAGAGAGGCATACGCACCCGGTGAAAAAAGGGGGCGCGGATGCAAGTTGTTTAAGTTGTATGAGTTGTTTTTTTATTATTGTGGGGCGAGATGCCCAAGGGCTTTGTGTTAAAGATTTGTTAAAATGCCGTTTTGTTGTTGCAAAGTGGTGTTTTCGTGTGTCTATATAGCAGACAACGATCTAATGATGAAGCCTGAAGACACAGTCATAGTAACAATTAGTGATGTTTATTAATGAGACACTGGAGGCCAAAGACGCTTCCAGTGTTTTTTTCAATGGCTGTTGAAGAATTCTTTGATTTTGTGGATGATGGTGGTGGGGTCGTCGATGTCGCGGCTCAGTTGTTCCATGGGGCACCAACCGGTGCCGGCGCGGTTGATGATGTGGTCTACCAGCTGGCCGTATTCGGCTTTTACGCCATGGGCTTGCAGCAGGGCCAGTGCGGGCTCGCTCATCACGTCGGCATGGACGTGTCGAACGCCGCCCACGGCCATGCAGGCTGCCGCCGCCTTGCCCACGGCCTTGTCGGCAATGAGGGCGTCGCGGAGTACCTCAGGACTCTCAGTCACCAGGGTCAACAGGTCTTTCACTCCGCGCTGGGTATAGCGGTGCAGGGTGCCGTCGGCACTTTTCACGACCAGGGTCAGGCCCTCGTCATGCAGGATATTTATCAACTGTTTCATGCGGCAAAAATAGTATAATCAGAGAAAAAATACTACTTTTGTGGCAGAAATTCAAAAACTTAATCATAAAGAATGAAGATTGGAATCATCGTAGCGATGAGCAAGGAACTGGATTTGCTCCTGCCGTTGCTCAAGAATAGTGAGAAAAGCCGTATGGGCGGCTTTGAATTCCATTGTGGTAAGGTGGGACGTCACGATGTGATGGTCATGCAGTGCGGTATCGGCAAGGTCAATGCCGCGATGGGCACGTTGACGTTAGTCAATTCGTTCCTGCCCGATTTTGTCATTAACAGTGGTGTCGCCGGTGGTGCCGACCCGACCGTCAAAGTGTTGGACGTGGTGGCAGGCGCCCGTGTCGCCTATCACGACGTGTGGTGCGGTCCCGAGAGCGAGTTAGGACAGGTTCAAGGTCTGCCCCTCTACTTCGAGGGAGCGAAGCGACTGCTCAACCTCGTGCCCGAACGCGAGGGTATCCACAAGGGCCTGATATGCTCTGGCGACCAGTTCATCGACACCTTGGATGCCGTGACCCGCATCAAGGGCGACTTCCCCGAGGCCTTAGCCGTTGATATGGAGTCGGGCGCCATTGCACAGGTGTGCTACCTCAACAAGGTGCCGTTTCTGGCCCTGCGAGTCATCAGCGACTCGCCGGGTGCCAGCCACGACAACACGCGCCAGTACCTCGACTTCTGGACCGACGCCCCGCAGGAGACTTTCAACATGGTAAAAGACATTATTACCAGGCTTTAGGCTATACTAAAAACTAAGAACTAACAACTAAGGACTAAAAACTAAAACTCTCATGGAAAAAATTGCTAGTTTCAAGATAGACCACACCAGGCTGTTGCGCGGCATCTATGTGTCACGCAAAGATTACCTGCAGGGTGGCGATGTGGTCACGACATTTGACATCCGCATGAAACTGCCCAACCGCGAGCCGGCCATCAGCCAGAGTGCGATACACACCCTGGAACACCTGGCAGCGACCTGGCTGCGCAACCATCCGCAGTGGGGCGACAAGGTAGTCTATTGGGGACCGATGGGCTGCTGCACGGGCAATTATCTGCTGCTCAGGGGTGACCTCGAGAGCCGCGACATCGTGCCGCTGATGCAGGAGCTGTTCCAGTGGATTGCCGACTTTGACGGCGAGATTCCGGGCGCCAATGCCCACGACTGCGGCAACTATATGCTCAACAACCTGCCCATGGCCAAGTGGGAGGCTCGTAAATACTACATGGAAGTGCTGCAAGACATCAAGGACGAGAACCTCATCTATCCTGAGGACTAAAACTGACAGTTTTTCGTTATGGATTATCTTTTGCTTTTTGTCGGGCTGGGCATTCTGCTTCTGGCTGCCAATTATCTGGTGGACTCGTCGGTCGCCATAGCCCAGAGGGCCAAAATTTCCAATTTTATCATTGGCTTGACCATCGTGGGCATCGGTACCAGCGCTCCCGAGTTGTTTGTGTCGGTATCGTCGGCCCTGAAAGATAGCGGTGACATCGCCATGGGTAACGTCTTGGGTTCCAACGTGGCCAACATCCTGCTCATCATGGGTGTGACAGCAATTATTGCGCCGTTCCCCATCGAGCGGCTGCAGCGGCTGCGCGACATCCCGTTCGTCATCCTGGCCTCGCTGTTTGTCATGCTCATTGCCAACGACACGATTGTGCCGGGCATCAACACCAACATGCTGTCGCGTCTCGACGGCATTGTCCTGCTGGTACTTTTCCTCGGCTATATGGGCTGGGTTGTGGTGCAGAAGGGCAAAGACCCCAAAAAGGCACTGGAAGAGGCCGACGATGAGGCGAAATCATCGTTGGCGGGCAAGAACCCGTGGCTGCTGTGGGGCATCGCCATCATCTCGCTGGCAGCCCTCATCGGTGGCGGTAACCTGTTTCTGGACAGCGCCAAGAACCTGGCACGCGCCTGGGGCATGAGCGAGGCAGTCATTGCCATCACCATCGTCGCTGTGGGCACCTCGCTGCCCGAACTGGTTACGGCCATCATCGCCGCCAGCAAGAAGAATCCGCAGCTGGCATTGGGCAACGTCATCGGCAGCAACCTGTTCAACCTCATGTTCATCCTGGGTACCGCTTCGACCGTCAAGCCGTTGACCTTTGTGGACATCAACATTTGGGACTATGCCGTGATGCTGGTATCGGCCGTGATGCTCTATATGGTGATATACACCTTCAAGAAAAACAAGTTTGACCGCGTCGAGGGCGCCATCTTCTTTACCGCCTACGTGGCCTATACCGTCTATTTGCTTATGCGTTAAGGCAATAATGTGCCGCATCGCTCCGTTAAACCTGTCGGCGATATTGCTGTCAAACCCAATAAATGGATTCCTGCTATGAATAGAAACAAGATTCTGTCGCTGCTGGCTTGCTGCCTGATGACTGTGGCTGCCGTGGCTCAAAACAGGGTGGACACTCGCGTCCACATCTTTGACAACAACGTGCGCTCCCTCAAGGTGTGCCTGACGAGCAACATGTACATCCCGCCGGTGCTCATGATGAACGGCCGCGACCGCCTGCTGGTCAACTTCGACTATCTGGACTATGACGTGCACTACCTGCGCTACAGTGTCACCCACTGCAATGCCGATTGGCAGCCGTCGCAGCTGATCGAGAGCGAGTATGTGAGCGGCTTCAACTATGCCGACATCGAGGACTATGAGCAGAGCGAGGCTACCTATGTCCACTACTACAACTACCAGTTCATGCTGCCCAACGAGGACATGGAGTTCCTGGTGAGCGGCAACTACCTGCTCAGCGTCTATGAGCAGGACGACCCCAGCGAGATCCTGTTCCAGACGCGCTTCTCGGTGTGTGAGGGCCAGGTGAGCGTGATTCCTCAGGTTACGTCGCGCACCGATATCGAATACAACAACCGTTTCCAGCAGGTATCCTTCGATGTCCGTTACAAGCCCAGCCAGATCAAGGACCCCTATAGCGAGTTGACCTGTATTGTCACGCAGAATTCCCGCGACGACAATGCCGTGGTGGTCACCCGTCCCACGATGGTGGGGGTGGACCATGTGACCTATGAGCACAACCGTGACCTGATTTTTCCTGCCGGCAATGAGTTCCGCCGTTTCGAGACCGTCAGTGCCCACAACATCAACATGGGCGTGCAGTCCATCCGCTACTACGAGCCCATGTATCATGCCATCCTCATGGTGGATGAGCCGCGCAACGAGATGCAATATCTCTATGACCAGACGCAGTTTGGACGCTTCACCGTCCGCAATGCCGAGGCCTACGGCGAGAATACCCTTCGCGCCGACTACATGATTACCCACTTCACCCTCAACACCTTTGGTAAGCTCAATGGCGGCAATGTGAGGCTCTATGGCGAGTTCATGGATGGCCTTCCCGAATCGCAGACCATCATGAAATATGACGCCAGCAACGGCTGCTACACCGCCGACATCCTGCTCAAGCAGGGCGCCTATAATTACATGTACCTGTGGGTACCCGACGGCACTACTGTCGGCCAAACCTCGCGCATCGAGGGCGACCATTACGAAACCATCAACGAATACATGGTGAAGGTCTATTACCGCCCCATGGGCGAACGCTACGACCACATGGTCGGCTACGGCGTCACCTACTCCGGCCGCTAATTACCACCACTAATGCAAGAATGTCCATGAGCATTTTGTATAACACGAATGCCCATTAAATAGCCACGAATGATCATGAATAATATATTTTGACCATTCGTGTCCATTTCCGGCTATTCGTGTAAAAAACACGAATGCCCATCAATAGCCACGAATGATCATGAATAATTATTTTGACCATTCGTAATCATTTATCGTCATTCATGTTTTTTTTATCAAGTTCTTTATGAATCTTCCTCTTCTTCGATTTTAAGGATATTCATGTCCTTGTCAAGGAGGACGCATTCGTTGGTTTCGGCAATCAACCCATATCGTTCACCTTGGAGTTTTGATTGCCCAAAGTTGATGAGGATTCCTATGGGCATTCGGGTCAGCCTCATGTAATTGAATAGTTGGGCTCGGTGCGCCGGAATCAGTTTGCTCACAGATTTCAGTTCAACAATCACTTCATCTTCCACTACCAGATCCATCTGATAGTGTTTTTCCATTTTTTGCCCTTTATAGAAACATGGGATGTTCTTTAATGTCTCGTGTGGAATTCCTTTGGACTGCAATTCAAGATGTAAAGCTTCATTATAGAGGGGCTCAAGTAGACCCCAGTTCATCTCGTGGTGAACCTCCATAGCAGCCCCTATTGTTCTGTAAACGATAAACTTATATTTCCTGAAGTCCATGTCAAATAAAATCATTCATGACCATTCGTGGCCATTTACGGTCATTCGTGTTAATTTAAAAAGAGATTTATTGGCCATTTTCTATGACATGCGGGTCTTGTAGTCGATGTAATCGAATTCGCGTAGCACTTGAATGGTGCCGTCCAGTCGTTTGAACAGGATGGAGGGGTGCTGTATGCCGTTGAACATGTTGGTCTTGACGGTCGTGTAATGGTTCATGTCCTCGAGGGTGATGCGGTCGCCGCGTTTCAATGGCTCCTCAAAGCTCCAGTCGCCCACATAGTCGCCGCTCAGGCACGAATTGCCGCCCATGCGGTAAGTCGGCTTTGACGGGTCCACCTCGTCGAGGGCCTGGGTGATTTTGGGCTTGTAGGGCATCTCTAGGCAGTCGGGCATGTGGCAGGCGAAGGAAACGTCCAGTATCGCGGTGCTGATGCCGCTGTTGCTCACCACATCGACCACGGTAGCCTCTAGGTCGCCCGTCTGCCAGCACCAGGCACTGCCGGGCTCCAGAATCAGCTGCAGGTTGGGATAAGCCCCCTGGAAGGCGCCCAGCACCTGCTCCAGGTGACGTATGTTGTAGCCCTCGCGGGTCATCAGGTGTCCGCCGCCCATGTTGAGCCACTTGAGGCGCGGCAGGTATTGGCCAAACTGTTGCTTGAGTGCCAGCAGCACCTTCTCCAGGTCAAAACTCGTGCTCTCGCACAAGGCGTGAAAATGGAAGCCCTCGATGCCCTCGGGCAACTCCTTCAAGTCCTCGGCCAGAACGCCGAAACGCGAACCGGGGCAGCAGGGGTTGTAGATGTCGGTTTCGATGACCGAGCACATGGGGTTCACCCTCAGACCGCAGCTCACCTGCTCGCCGGGCCAGTCGGCATTGTGCCGGTTCACCTTGTCTGCAAAACGCTGGTACTGCTCTATCGAGTTGAAGGTGATGTGCGAGCTGCCGGCGATGTAGGCGTCGATGGTCTCGTCGGTATAGGCGGGGCAATAGGTGTGGGTGCGGCACTTCAGCTCGTCGATGGCCAGCAGCATCTCGTTAATCGAGCTGGCGGTCGATTCGATGCCGTATTCCCTGAACACGTCAAACGTGCGCCACAGCGCATTGGCCTTGAAGGCCATGATGATGTCCACTCCCGTTCGCTGGGCCACACCTGTAATCAGCTCGATGTTGCGGCGCAGCTTCTCCTCATACACGATATAATAGGGCGTCTTGTACTCTTCCATTGCGTTATTGGGTGGTTTTAAAGAATTTCAAATTTGGCGAATTTCAACAGCAGTTTGCGCGTCTGCCCGTCGTGGAAGGCGACATCAATCTTGGGGTCGCCGCTGGTGTCGATATTGGTGACCGTTCCGCGCCCGAACCGCTGGTGCAGTATCTCACACCCCACGCTTAATTCATCGATGGCGTGGATGGTGAAATTGCCGTTGCCCGCAGCGGGCGGCGGGGTGGGCGAGGGCGTCGATACGGGTCTTGCCGCAGGCCTGGGCGAGAGCGGCATGGGTGCCGGCCTGGGTTTGGGCTTTGCGGTTGGTGTTGTCCGTGTGGGCCGGGGTTCTGGCTCGGTCGAATAGCGTGTCCTCGTTCTCGGCGGCACCGGGGCCGAGTTGGTGCTGCCCATGAGCAGGTACTCAGGAGCAATGTCTCGCAGAAAACGGCTCATGACACAAGGTCTATAAGTGCCATTAATGAATCGCTCAGCTGCATATGTGATGATGCAATTGACTTCGGCTCGGGTAATAGCAACATATAGCAGTCTTCTTTCCTCTTCAATCTGAGCAAGATTATCTTTGCTCATAAGACTTGGGAACAAATCCTCTTCTACGCCCACGATAAAAACATTCTTGAACTCTAGACCCTTGGCGGCGTGAACAGTCATCAGGGTCACCTTTTCACCATCGGGGTCATTCATGTCCTGATCGGTTAGTAGAGACGTTTCTGCTAAAAAGTCGCCAATCTGATAATGGTCATAACCGTCTTCTATTCTGTTCTGTTGAGAGTCATTTACCGCATTAATTAATTCGTCAATGTTATCAATTCGGGCAATATTCTCTGATGGATTTTCTTGTAGTACACTCTTTATTTTTGTGCGTATGACCATTTCCTGCGCTACGTATAATGCATCGCTGCCGCTTTGATTGAGTTCGATCAGGCCATTAATTAGCGTGTTGAAGCCCTCCAGCTTAGTCAGTGTGCCCTTGTTTACGTTCAGTCCGTATTGTTCGGCATGGTTCATCACTTGCCACAGGCTCACGCCGTTCTCGGTGGCACAGTGGGTGATTTTGCCCACGGTGGTGTCGCCAATGCCCCTTGGCGGATAGTTAATGATACGCCTCAGGGCTTCATCATCATCAGGATTAACAATGAGGCGAAGATAGCAAATAGCATCTTTAACTTCTTTGCGTTGATAAAAAGATACTCCCCCATATATGCGATAAGGAATAGAATCTCTAAAGTTACCGTGATCATCCTCTCGACCACCACTGATAAGGTACTTCTCAAGTATTCGCGATTGAGCATTTGTTCGGTATAGAATTGCAAAGTCTTCATAACTATCCCCTTGTCTTGATTTGAGTGAGATAATCTGTTGGACTACAAATTTGGCTTCGTCTTTATAATTTGGACAACAATGGACGGGTATCTTGTCGCCCACCTGGTTCTTGCTGAACAGGTGCTTGCGTATTTGGCCTTTGTTTTTCTCAATCAGGCTGTTGGCGGCATCGGTGATGGTCTGGGTCGAACGGTAGTTGCGCTCGAGTTTAAAGGTCTTGATGTCGGGATAGAACTTCTGCAGGCGCAGGATATTGTCGATGTTGGCGCCGCGAAAGCTGTAGATGCTCTGCGCATCGTCGCCCACGACACACAGGCGGTTATACTTCTTGCTCAGCTGATGCACAATCAGGTGCTGCGAGAAGTTGGTATCCTGGTACTCGTCAACGAGGATGTAGCGGAAAAATTCCTGGTAGCGTTCCAGCACGTCAGGGTGGTCGCGCAGCAGCAGGTTGGTGTAGAACAGCAGGTCGTCAAAGTCCATTGCTCCGGCAATGCGGCAGCGGTTCCAGTAGGCCTTGTAGATGGTGACCGTCTCGGGGCGCTGGGCATCGCGGTCGGCATCGATGAGGGCCTGGTTGCGGGCATAGTCCTCGGGCGAGATGAGCGCGTTCTTGGCGTTGCTGATCTGCGTCTGTATGCTTGCGGGCTTATAGACCTTGTCGTCCAGCCCCATATCCTTGACAATGAGCTTGATGAGCGAACGCGAATCGCTCTGGTCATAGATGGTGAAATCACTCTTGAAGCCGATGAGCTCGGCGTTGCGGCGCAGCAGCCTCGAGAAGATGGAGTGGAACGTGCCCATCCACAGCTGTGCGGCCACTTCGGGGCCTGCCAGCGGCTCGATGCGCTCTCGCATCTCGCGGGCGGCCTTGTTGGTGAACGTGAGCGCCATGATGCGCCACGGCTCATAGCCCTGGTGGAGCAAGTGCACAATCTTATACGTCAGCACGCGCGTCTTGCCCGACCCCGCACCGGCAATCACCAACTGCGGCCCGTCGCAATACTCGACTGCCGCACGCTGTTGCTCGTTCAGTTTCTCCAGATAATCCTCATTCATGGTCACAAAAATACTATTTTTTCTCGATTCATTAAAACATCAATCCCCACGAATTGCCATGAAAAATTCATTAATACTCATTCGTGTGATTTAAAACATGAATGTCCATCAATATCCATGAATTGTCATGAATAATATATTAATGTTCATTCGTGTTCATTCACGGTCATTCGTGTGATTTAAAACATGAATGTCCATCAATATCCACGAATTGTCATGAATAATTGATTAATGTTCATTCGTGTTCATTTTCGGTCATTCGTGAGATATAAAACATGAATGTCCACGAATCTCCACGAATTGTCATGAATAATATATTAATGTTCATTCGTGGCGATTCATGGTCATTCGTGTTAGATTAAAGCTCGTTGTACTGCGGTACGGCTTCCAGGAAGCGGTAGCTGCCCTTCTCGTAGTCGATTTGGCAGCAGTAGTGGTTCAGGCCGTTGCTCACGATCAGGTACTTGGCCTTCAGCACCATGTTGTAGCGCACAATCTGGTCAAACGTCTTTTGTGTCACGTTGATGCTGGGTGCCTTGTACTCGACGATGACCAGCGGCTGGCCCGTGCGGTCGCCCACCACCGTGTCGCAGCGCCGTGCGATGCCGTTCTGCGTCAGCGACACCTCGTTGCCCATGAGCGCGGCGGGGAACTGCTTCTCGGTAATGAGCCAGTTGACGAAGTGCTGCCGCACCCACTCCTCGGGCGTCAGTGCCACCCAACGCTCGCGCAGCCGGTCCCAGATGGC
>JAEEGF011893791.1_pt1 | contig 47068 bp, 44 predicted proteins | sample 9134171 | NCBI WGS metagenome assembly JAEEGF01 (sample SAMN16246542, study PRJNA631951) | gut metagenome | biome: gut microbiome; feature: rumen; material: AP-attached | host: Bos | place: Iran: Karaj | collected 2018-10
TAAGATCAGTCAGGGATATCTTGAGGGATCAAACGTTAACGTAGCCGATGAGATGGTCAACATGATCACCACCCAGCGTGCATACGAATTCAACTCAAGAGTCATCACAACATCAGATACTATGCTTGAACAAGCCAACAACTTGAGACGATAAAATGTTATGTTTATATAAAATAAATAGAAATACGGACGTCGTGCTTGCACGTAAGAACGTATTTTTATTTATTTTATAAGTTCTGATGAAATCAGAACTTAACGAGACATGAGCGATCCGAAGGATTGCGAATGGGTCGATAATCATAGTTCTGATGAAATCAGAACTTAACGAGACATGAGCGATCCGAAGGATTGCGAATGGGTTGATAATCATAAGTTCTGATGAAATCAGAACTTAACGAGACATGAGCGATGCGAAGCATTGCGAATGAGGAGATAATCACATGGAAATCAACAGTACTGCAAACATTACAGATTATTATCAGCAGATGGCAGCCAATGCGAATACATCCGCTTTATCTTCCAAACTCAATGCTGCCGCTCAGAAGACGGCAACGGATGATGAATTAATGGATGTATGTAAACAGTTTGAGAGCTATCTTCTCGAGCAGGTTTACAAGAACATGGAAAAGACCATCTCCTTTGATAAGGATAAAGAAGAGAACCAGCTGGTTGATTACTTCAAGGATCTTACCATCCAGAAGATCGCAGGTCAGGCCACTGAGCAAAATTCACTTGGCCTTGCCCAGATGCTTTACGATCAGATGAAGGTCAATATGGGCATCACCGCAGAACAGCTAGAGCAGAACCTTGCGGAAAGCGGTGTGACTGAGAATAAAGAACAAAACTAATGATTTTTCAGCTTCCTTTCTTAATTTAAAGGGAGCTTTTTTATACCCTAAAAGCACTAAAAAATGACACGTATATTTTTTCTTATTTTTTCAATCGTTTAAGTTAAATTGTAGTTGTAATTTAAGAGATAACCTTGAATTTTCATTAAAAATGCTTTAAACTGAAAGTGTAACTATACGTAGGTTTAGCCCGCGTTTGTTTTGCACACGGAGGTGCATTTGTTTTTACGGGAAAGGAGTCCAAAAGTATGGGAATAGGAATTGTTTCAGCAACCGAAAATCTTAGTTACGGCAATGCTGCCGCTGTCTCTTCCACAACTTCAATCGAACAGAAAAAAACTGAGGTAAAACAGGCAGACGTGAAGTCTGCTTCTGAGAGCGGTGTGGTTTATGAGAAGGGAACAGAGCAGAAATCTGCAACTTATTCTGTCAACAAAATGAGTGCTGAGGAAAGAAGCGCTCTTGTTGATAAACTTAAGGCAGACCAGGCACAGAGGGAAGAACAGTTCACCAAACTTGTTACCGGCATGATGAACGGACAGGTGGGTGCATACGGAAAAGCCAATAATATCTGGGAGTTCCTGGCAAGCGGAGAGTTTGAAGTAGACCCCGCTACAAAGGCACAGGCTCAGGAAGATATTTCTGAGAACGGATATTGGGGCGTAAAACAGACTTCCCAGAGACTTTTTGATTTCGCAGCAGCTCTTGCGGGAGATGATGTGGACAAAATGAAAGAAATGCAGGAAGCCATGATGAAAGGCTACAAGATGGCCGAAGGAACATGGGGACGTGATCTTCCTGAGATCAGCAAGCAGACAATAGAAGCCGCAAACCAGCTCTTTGAAGATTATTACGCATCTAAGGCAGAGTAAGGTAACCGTAAATCATGAGAGACTTTTTTAAAGTTTTCAAATGGATAAGCAAAATAGGTGTCAGATACGCCATCTTTTTAACGGTAATACTGACGGTATACGTAACGCTCATTATCGTAGATTCAAGGATCGTTGATACCATGGTGGAAAAGGAAACCACTTCGAGATCCGACTACGTATCTATTAAAGCAGAGCATATTATAGTTTCATATTTGCAGACCTGTATTGAAGCTCTGAATATGACGACTAACGGTATAGAGAAAATGATGAGCGAAGACGCCGGTAGCATGGCGATCAAAGATTACCTAACGCTCCAGACAGAAAACTATGCGGAAGTCATCGATGAGAATTATACGGGGATTTACGGATTGATACAGGGTAGATTTGTAGACGGCTCGGGATGGGTACCGGATAAAACCTATCGTCCCAAGAGCAGGCCATGGTATGTGGACGCTGTGGAAGCAAACGGAGAAATTGCTTTAGTTGATCCCTATATGGATCTTCAGACCAAAAAGGTCACTATGAGTATGAGCAAACTCCTTTCCGACGGATACAGTGTAGCGGCTATCGATCTCAGTCTTGGAAGAGTACAGGAGATCTGTGAGGAGATCGGAAAAGAATTTGATGATACTGAAGTAATGCTCATAAGCAGCGACGGAACCATCGTTGCACATTCCACTCATTCAAGAACTCTTGGCAATATATTCGGAAAAACGGAGATGCTTCATGCTTATAATGTGGAAGATCTGAAGAACATAGATCGCCACAATGTTACCGTAAGATACAAGGGAAAGCGATATTCCGTTTATTTCCACGAGATATATGATGACTGGTATATCATGACCAGCATCTGTATCGATGCCATGGACAAGCGTAAATCAAGTTCCTTTGCTATTCATACAATAGCTATACTCCTTTTGATAGGCGGTATGGTGGGGCTCTTCTGCCATATCGGTAAGAGAAGGTATGAGGCTTCAAAGAATTTCTCTCAGATGTACTCCATATCCGGAATCTATTCCACCATGGATCTTATCAATCTGGAGGAAGATACGTTCCAGATGGTAAGGTGCGACGGTAAAGAACTGAGAAATTCCCAGGAGGGAATGACGGTGGGAGCTCACAGGATAATGCGTGAGACCATGTGGGCATGTACCGCTGAGGCGTCCCAGAACAAGATTTTCACCTTTATCGATCTTGAATCTCTTGATGACAGAATGTCGGATACGGATACTATCAGTATCGAGTATCTTGATAACAACAACAAGTGGTGCCGTGGTCGTTTCACTGTTGTTGAAAGAAAGAAGAACGGCAAATTAAGAAGTGTTCTTTGGATGATAGAGCCCATCGATAAAGAGAAGAGGGAAAGAGAGCATTTGGAATGGCTCTCCGAAACCGATAGGCTTACCGGCATCATGAACCGAGGCGGAGGCGAAGAGAGGATCCGTCAGATCATTGAAAATGGTGGAGTGGGAATGCTCGCCATCATGGATGCGGATAAGTTTAAATCCATCAATGATACCTTCGGACATCAGGTGGGAGATGCGGTAATCATAGCCATCGCAAACTGCCTGAAGAAGTCCTTCAGAGATGTGGACATTGTAATGAGACTGGGCGGCGACGAATTTGCGGTATTTGTTTCCGATATGAACGACAAGGTTGTTGCAAATCAGATCATCGACAGATTTATTGACAGAGTACATGACATCACCATACCTCAGATCACCGACAGAAAGATCGAGGTAAGTATCGGCGCGGCTTTCATGAACCAGACGGATATAAAAGATTTCGAGACCCTTTACAAAAAGGCGGACAGCGGTGTTTATCGCAGCAAGAAGGTTCAGGGAAGCTATGTAACATTTGTAGATTAATATATTGTAACCCGGCTCCGTGGGAGAGATCCTGCGGAGCTTTTTTGTTGCGTTTATATAGATTTTCGTATATGATATGGTTATAGGCTATAACTATAGCTAACTACAATTTCGAAGTATTATACAATAACGAATAGAAGTGCTATCCTTTACTCAACAAGAAAAACAAAGGCCTTAGGGAAAGAGGTCATGGAAAGAGAAGATCGGAGGATAACACTTATGGGAAAGAAAACTAGAGCAGAAAGAAATTTACGATTTGAGACTAAGCAGTTACATGTAGGACAGGAGACACCGGATCCTGTAACTGATGCAAGAGCGGTTCCTATTTATTTGACCAGCTCATATGTATTCCACAACAGCAAACATGCTGCAGACAGATTTGGATTAAGAGATGCGGGAAATATTTACGGAAGACTTACCAATCCCACTCAGGGAGCTTTTGAAGCAAGAGTGGCAGCCCTTGAAGGAGGTGTTGCAGCTTTAGGCTTAAGCTCCGGAGCAGCAGCTCTTACATATGCTTTTCAGGCAGTAGCACACGCAGGCGATCATATCGTTGCTGCAAAGAACATTTACGGTGGTACTTATAATCTGTTGGCCCATACGCTTCCGGATTATGGTATAGAAACTACATTTGTTGATCCCTTTGACTATGATGGAATTGAGGCAGCTATTAAAGATAACACCAAGGCAATCCAGATCGAAACCCTTGGAAACCCCAATTCCGAGGTTGTTGACATTGAGAGGATCGCTAACATTGCTCATTCGCATAAGATCCCTCTCATTGTTGACAATACCTTTGCAACTCCTTATCTGGTAAGACCCATCGAGTATGGTGCTGATATTGTTGTTCACTCCGCTACAAAGTTCATCGGGGGACATGGAACTACCATCGGCGGTGTCATCGTAGACTCAGGTAAGTTTGACTGGATCGCTTCAGGCAAGTTCCCTCACTTTACCGAGCCCAATGTTTCCTATCACGGAGTAAGATTTGCTTATGATACGGCTCCTGCGGCATATGCCACCTATATCAGAGCAATCCTTCTCCGCGATGAAGGAGCAACCCTTTCACCTGTACATGCATTCATCTTCCTTCAGGGACTTGAAACCCTTAGTCTCAGGGTTGAACGCCATGTTGAGAATGCGCTTAAGGTTGTCGATTATCTTAAAAATCATCCTCTTGTAGAGAAGGTTAACCATCCTTCGGTATCAGAGAATTCGGAACAGAAGGAACTTTACAAGAAGTATTTCCCTAACGGAGGCGGTTCTATCTTTACATTTGAGATCAAGGGTGGAGCAGAAAAGGCTCAGGAATTCATTGATAACCTTGAGCTTTTCTCACTCCTTGCAAATGTAGCCGATGTTAAGAGCCTTGCTATTCATCCCGCTTCAACCACTCATTCAGAGTGCACTGAAGAAGAACTTGCTGACCAGGGTATCAAGCCAAATACCATCAGACTCTCCATCGGTACCGAGAACATTGCCGATATCATAGAGGATCTTGATGAGGCATTTAAAGCCATTGGTTAATACCTACCCAAAAGATAGGAAAAAGTATTGTGCCCGAAGCACAAAGATATTACAATAAGGATGTTCGAATAATCGGACGAGACAGAATGAGATAATAAGAGAGGTACATGTAATGAGCGACATTAAAAAGAGCGCAGCAGAACTTATTGGAAAGACACCGATCCTTGAGGCATCAAAGTATGCGGCTAAAGCCGGCGTTACCGATGCTACGATCCTTGTAAAGCTTGAGTATTTCAATCCTGCGGGATCCGTTAAGGACAGAGTTGCTCTTGCTATGATAGAAGACGCGGAAGAAAAGGGCATTTTAAAGCCCGGAGCTACCATCATCGAGCCCACCAGCGGAAACACCGGTATCGGTATCGCATCCGTTGCAGCAGCTAAGGGTTACAAGGCAATCCTTACTCTACCCGAGACCATGAGCGTTGAGAGAAGAACCTTCCTTAAGGCATACGGCGCAGAGATCGTATTAACCGATGGTGCTAAAGGAATGAAGGGCGCCATCGCCAAGGCTGAAGAGCTTAAGGAGTCCATTCCCGGATCCGTTATCCTCGGACAGTTCGTTAACCCTGCAAACCCCAAGGCTCACAGAGAGACCACCGGCCCTGAGATCTGGGAACAGACCGACGGAAAAGTTGATATCTTTGTTGCCGGCGTAGGAACAGGCGGAACCGTAAGCGGCGTCGGTGAGTACTTAAAGTCAAAGAATCCTAATGTAAAGATCGTTGCTGTTGAGCCTGCATCAAGCCCCGTGCTTTCAAAGGGTGAAGCAGGACCTCACAAGATCCAGGGAATAGGTGCAGGATTTGTTCCTGATACTCTTAACACCAAGATCTATGATGAAGTAATTGCTATCGATAACGAGGATGCGTTTATCGAGGGCGCTGCTTTCGGCCACGCTGAAGGAGTGCTTGTGGGAATTTCTTCCGGTGCAGCTCTTAAGGCAGCGGTTATTCTGGCAAACCGTCCCGAGAACAAGGGAAAGACCATTGTGGCCCTCCTTCCCGATTCCGGTGACAGATATCTGTCCACTCCTCTGTATAACAGAGATTGATGCAGGGCTCACTATTATAAAAACAAGGATAAACACTATACATGACACTGAACCAGTTAAAATATGTTATCCAAATTGCAGATTCGAATTCCATGAATGAAGCAGCAAAGGCTCTGTTTATTTCACAACCGAGCCTTTCTGCTGCTGTCAAAGATCTTGAGGAAGAGATCGGTATCGATATATTTGTGAGATCAAACAGGGGTATCAGCCTGACTCCCGAGGGTGAGACTTTCCTCGGATATGCCCGTCAGGTTACCCAGCAGTACGAACTCATTGAAAACAGATATATCAACAACGGAAATTACAAGAAGCGTTTCAGCGTTTCCATGCAGCACTATACCTTTGCGGTTAATGCTTTTATTGAAGTGGTTAAGAGCTTTGGTATTGATGAGTATGATTTCTCTGTTTATGAGACCGGTACTGCGACAGTTATAAAGAATGTTAAGGACTTTAAGAGTGAAGTAGGTATCCTTTATCTCAATGATTTTAACAGGGATGTGCTCACTAAGCTTTTTGCCGAAAACGAACTCTCTTTCCATAAACTGTTTGACTGCCATATTTACGCTTATATTGCCAAATCCCATCCTCTGGCAAACAGGGAAAAGGTTACTCTTGAAGAACTTGCTGAGTATCCCTGCCTTGCATTTGACCAGGGTGCTAATAATTCCTTCTATCTTGCGGAAGAGCTTTACAGCACATATAATTACAAGAGGATCATACATGCCTGCGACAGAGCTACCATGCTAAACCTTTTTATCGGTATGAATGGATTTACTCTCTGCTCGGGTATCATCTGTGAGGATTTGAACGGTGACGATTACTGCGCCGTCAGACTTGACAGTGAAGATCTTATGACCATTGGTTATATTAAACGTAAAGGCATTCCACTCTCACCCATCGGTAAGCTTTATATCGAAGAGGTGGAGAAGTACAAAAACATGGTTTTGGATTAGAAATGAATATCGTAAAGATCTGCGGTTTAAAAACAATACAGGAAATCAAATGGACCACCGAGGCCGGAGCTGACCTTGGCGGTATTGTTGTGCTCTATCCAAAGAGCAAGAGAAACTTAGAGATCACCGAGGCTGAAAAGCTTGTAAGCTTTGTTAAAGAGGAAGGACTGTCCCTTAAAACAGTGGCAGTTACGGTATCTCCCGAAGCCCGGGATGTATTTGATATTAAAGAAGCAGGTTTTGACTATGTCCAGATCCACGGACAGCTTTCGGGCGGGGTCCTTGAAAAAGCAGAGCTTCCCATCATTAAGGCATTTAATGTCAGCGATATAAAGGATTTTGATAAGTATAAGGACAACCCTAAGATAGCAGGATTTGTATTTGATGCGGGGATCCCCGGAAGCGGAACTGCTTTTGACTATGAACTGTTGAAAGATTTAAAACTATCCGACTACACCGACAAGTTTGTTCTCTTGGCGGGAGGACTTAATCCCGGAAACGTTTCAGAAGCTCTTTCTGCAACCGGCCTTTCGGGAGCAGATACCTCAAGCGGTGTTGAAAATGAAGAAAAAACGGGAAAGAGCAGGGAGAAGATTTTTTCATTTGTTAAAGCGGTGAAAGCCTAGTTAAATCCTATCTTTATCTGTCTCTTAATCTCTTAAGAAAACTTAAAGTCTATATTAATTACAAAACGTCTCCGGCATGGTAAGATTAAAAAGTACCTGCCGGAGATTTTTACATTAGATATTTTGTCTGATTACTAACTTGGTGAGGGGCGGGATTAACAAAGTGATAGGAGATTAGAAATGAATCTTGAAGCAGCAAAAGCTAAGCTGGCTGAGTTCGGCCAGGAACATGTTCTGAAATATTATGAGGAGCTTAACGATAATGATAAAAAGGCTCTTCTTACCCAGATAGACGAAACAGATATGAGCATCCTTGCAGCAGCTCTTAATCCCGATAAGGCACCTTCCAAAGGCGTTATCTCACCTCTTCCCTGCATGGAACTGAATGAGATAAAGGCTAATGAGGAGTCCTTCAGAAAGACCGGATTAAAGGCCGTTAAAGAAGGCAAAGTGGGTGCTGTTCTTCTTGCGGGAGGAATGGGAACCAGACTTGGATCCGACAATCCCAAGGGAATGTACAATATCGGAATTACTCATGACATCTTCATCTTTGAATGCCTTATAAATAATCTCATGGACGTAGTTAAGGAAGCGGATGCATACCTTCACCTTTTCGTTATGACCAGCGAGAAGAATCACGATGCTACCACCGGATTCCTTAAGGAAAAGAATTACTTCGGATATCCCGAGGAATATATCCATTTCTTCAAGCAGGAAATGGCAGCAGCAACCGACTATAACGGAAAGATCTATCTTGAGGAAAAGGGCCGCATGGCAACTTCTCCCAACGGTAACGGCGGATGGTTCATTTCCCTTATGAGAGCCGGTCTTCTTGACAAGGCAAAAGAATGGGGAATCGAATGGTTCAACATCTTTGCGGTAGACAATGTACTTCAGAGGATCGCAGATCCCGTATTTGTAGGCGCCACCATCGAGAAAAACTGCTGCGTTGGTTCAAAGGTAGTAAGAAAGAGTGCTCCCGATGAGAAGGTTGGCGTTATGTGCCTTGAGGATGGCAAGCCTTCCATCGTTGAATATTATGAGCTTACGGATGAGCTTATGAACGCAAAGGATGAGAAGGGTGATCCCGCATACAACTTCGGTGTTATCCTGAATTATCTCTTCGATATTGAGGAACTTGAGAGGATCGTAAAGGAGGAACTCCCTCTTCACGTTGTTGAGAAGAAGATTCCATATCTTGATGAAAAGGGTGAACTTGTAAAGCCCGAGGAACCCAATGGTTATAAGTTCGAGAACCTTGTTCTGGACATGATCCACCAGATGAGAAGCTGCCTTCCTTTTGAGGTTGTTCGTGAGAAGGAATTCGCTCCCATCAAGAACAAGACAGGAGTTGATTCGGTTGAAAGCGCAAGAAAACTTCTTGAGGCAAACGGAGTCACACTGTAGCAGTTAACATTTCGACATGTTATACAAACATTTAAATATTGTTTTAATGCCACTGCCACTGTATGCTTGAGGCGTAACAAAAAGCTAAAGGCTTACAAAATTAGTTGATTTAAACAAAAATGAGGTGTTCTATGGGAAAGATTCTTGTTACCGGCGGTGCCGGATTCATCGGAAGTCACACAGTTGTTGAACTTGTTCAGGCAGGAAAGGATGTGGTTGTTCTTGATAACCTTTCCAATTCCAGCGAAAAGTCACTGGACAGAGTTGCTACCATTGTCGGCAAAAAGATCCCTTTTTATAAGGCTGACATTTTAGACAGAGATGCTCTTGAAGAGATCTTCTCAAAGGAAAGCATCGACGCAGTCATCCATTTCGCAGGCCTCAAGGCAGTCGGCGAATCCACTCAGAAGCCTTGGGAGTACTATGAGAACAATATCGCAGGTACCCTCACTCTTGTGGATGTAATGAGAAAGCACGGATGCAAGAACATCATCTTCTCTTCGAGCGCTACAGTATACGGAAACCCCGCATTTATTCCCATCACTGAGGAGTGCCCCAAAGGACAGTGCACCAACCCTTACGGCTGGACCAAGTCCATGCTTGAGCAGATCCTTTCGGATATCCAGAAGGCCGACAATGAATGGAACGTCATCCTTCTCAGATACTTTAACCCCATCGGAGCTCATAAGTCAGGAACCATCGGTGAGAATCCTAACGGTATCCCCAACAACCTTATGCCTTATATCACCCAGGTTGCGGTAGGTAAGAGAGATCACTTGAGCGTATTCGGAAACGATTACGATACTCACGACGGAACCGGCGTAAGAGATTATATCCACGTTGTTGATCTTGCAATCGGACATGTTAAGGCCCTTCAGAAGATCGAAGAAAAAGCCGGCCTCAAGATCTACAATCTCGGTACCGGACATGGATACAGTGTACTTGATATAGTTAAGAACTTCGAGGAAGCAAACGGCGTTAAGATCCCCTATGAGATAGTGGGACGCCGCCCCGGAGATATTGCCACCTGCTACGCAGATCCCGGTCTTGCTAAGAAGGAATTGGGATGGGAAGCTAAATACGGAATTCGCGAGATGTGCGAGGATTCCTGGAGATGGCAGAAGAACAATCCCAACGGATTTGAAGATTAATACAAGTTTATAGAACAGACTTAATATGCTAGTCCTCTTCGATGACCCTGAACTCCAGGTAGTCGAAGGGGACTTCTTCTATGAAAGAGTCCTGGCCGAATTTTACCACGGCATTTTTCTTGAAGGCCTTGATATTCTTATCCAGCCAGATAGGCTGGGCAAGGTCCATATTTTGACTCACGGTTTCCAAAGCTTTGAAGACCTTGTGAGTCCTTGTATCGTTTGATTCGTCTATAACAAGCTCCTGGCAGAGCATGTGAGTATCTTTGAATTGTCTGGCCCAGATTCGCATATAACTTCCTTGTGAATAGTCCTTTGGGGGAATATCATATAAACCAAATCGGTTATCTTTGTGCATTCCTAACAAAAAAACTACTTAAACGTTTAATAAAATGTAATATTTGTGTAAATACTTTGAAAATATGGTATTATTATAAAGGATTACGGATATTCCGACAAGCAAGTCAAAAGGATTTGACATTAAACTTAAAGGACACACAAGAAATGGAGTTAATAGGCGACAACGACGGAATAGAGACATGGCAGGAAGTCAACCTCCTATATAATGCAGCGTTACATCAGATGGAAACAAAGATGGAGATCCTTAACGAGGAATTCCAGCACGTACATCAGTACAACCCCATCGAGCACATTAAGGCGAGGATCAAGACTCCCGAAAGTATTGTTAAGAAACTGAAAAGGAACGGCTTGGATTCGACCATAGAGAATATGGTGAATCATGTGAATGATATAGCGGGTATAAGGATCATATGCTCTTTTACTTCGGACATCTACCGCATAGCGGAAATGATCAATCACCAACAGGATATTCAGGTCCTTAAAGTAAAAGATTATATAACCTACCCCAAGGCCAGTGGGTACAAAAGTTATCACATGATTGTAACCGTGCCGGTTTACCTCTCCGACAGAAAGGTGGATACCAAGGTGGAGATCCAGATTCGCACCGTAGCTATGGATTTCTGGGCCAGCTTGGAGCACAAGATAAATTATAAGTTTGAAGGGGACGTACCGACGCATATTTCTCAGGAATTGATCGACTGCGCGAAGATGGTGTCAGATCTCGATGACAAGATGCTGCAGCTCAATGATGAGATCATGGATCTTGGCCGCAAGTAATATTCGAAAAACTTAATTGTTGCGTGAATAGCAAAGGACTTGTCGCGAAAGGCTCCGACAGGTCCTTTGTCTTGTGTAACATTCTTTTGTTCATATTATTTGAGGAGAACCGAAAAGATAATTTTCGCCTATAAATGAGGAGTGCCCGGATCCCTTTCGGAACCCGGGCGATTATGAAAAAATGATCGAATAACACTTCACTTTGTTCTTGAGACAATAATACCAAGCAAATGTTAACAAAATATGAACACGCTGTTAATGATTGGTAAATATTTACAACGAAGTCAAAAAAATAAGCATTTCTTTGTGCAATATTAACAAATAACCCCAAGAGTTGTAAAGTGTTTGAAAAAATGATAAAATCTAATATTGTCTGAAAGTATGTAATTGGTATGCTAACTAAACGTCGGGAGGATTAAAATGGATACCTTAATGGACAAGCTGGCGCAGAAACTCAATGCGCAGGAGATGATCAGGGCAAACGGAGAAGCCGAGACCGAGCAGATGAATTTCTTAAAGACTCAGGTCAGTGAATATCAGGGCTGTCTCGATAAACTTGCACAGGTGTGCAATGAACTTGGAAATCTTGAAACCCGCCTTGGCAATTTAAGCCTGCCCGATAACAAAGCTGTTTCCGATGAAACCGTTTCTGAGATCAAAAAGCAGCTTGAAACTTTGAGCCAGTCCACCGACAGCCAGCTCAAGGATCTTACAGAGTCCACCGGCAGACAGATAAAGGATATGCAGGAGGGACTTCTTGAGAAGGTTAACTCCGATGAGAACCTTCATAAGGAAGGCGTTAGGATATATAAGAACATTCAGGCATCCATGATCAATGAGCTGGAGCCCATTGAGGAGTCCATCAGAGAGAATGACAGAAAACTGAACAAGAGGATCTCGGGCATCAAGGCAATAGCTATCGTTGCACTTTGCTTTTCCGGTGTGACTCTGTTTGGAGTTATCTATTTGATATTGGTTTCATTACATATTTTATAATTAGGTGTATTAATGAGTAAAGAATTATGGAGACCGGGCAATATGCTCTATCCGCTTCCTGTTGTTATGGTCAGCGTCGCGGATGAGAACGGCAAGCCCAATATCCTTACAATAGCTTGGGCGGGAACGGTTTGCTCCGATCCTGCTATGGTATCTATCTCGGTCCGTCCGGAAAGATATTCCTACAATATAATTAAGAAAACAGGGGAATTTGTTATAAACCTGACCACAAAGGATCTTGCTTTTGCAACCGATTATTGCGGAGTCAAGAGCGGCAGGGATGTTGACAAGTTTAAGGAAATGAAGCTTACGGCTGTGCCTGCCGAGCATGTTAAGGCACCGCTCATAGGTGAAAGCCCCGTTAATATTGAATGCAGGGTAAAGGAAGTGATCCCCCTCGGATCCCACGATATGTTCATCGCGGAAGTCCTTGCCGTGCACGCCGATACGGCATATAAAGACGAAAAAGGGAAATTCTGTCTTGAGAAAGCTGAACCCATTGTTTATTCCCACGGCGCTTATCTGACTACCGGAGAGCAGCTGGGAACCTTCGGCTTCAGCGTTAAGAAGAAATAGAGTTTTTGGTTTTAATGGAACACAAAAGAATTAAACGCACTCACAAAAGAATAGAATTCGGATTTATTTTTGGCTCACTGTTTACACTTCTTCTGTGCGGTTTCTTTACAAACGGGCTCAGAAAGTTTGAACACACCGGAAACAATACTTTTCATATATATTTGAACGGCGCATACATGGGGACCGTTAATGATGAGGAAAAGGCAGAACACCTCCTTATCGAGTCCCGTAGGAAAGTTGCGTCTGAAAGCACTTCTCTTATGTTCATGACGAGCGATCTTGATATTAAAGGAGAAGAAAAACTTTTTGGCAAGGTCGATTCGGAAAATCGTGTTAAGAGCAACATGCAGGCAGAACTCCGGAAGACAGTTGACGAATCCATTCAGAGAACCTGTACCGTCAAGATCGAGGAATACATGATCACCCTCAGCAGTGTTGAGGATGTGAGAAAGCTTCTTCAGGCGGCACTTGATCTCTATGATCAGTCCGGAAGATTTGAAGTTGAACTTTCCAATTCAAACGACAGAGACTTTAACGTCATTACTCCCAAGGTTATTGATACCTATTCCGGAAAAGAAGTTGTTAAGGAAGAAGAATTCAAACTTCCCACCGGCGGTGTATCTGAGTTTATTGATACCTGGGGCTTGTCCGAGATAGATGACGATGACAGCAAGAGTTTTGAGGATTACGAACTTGGCGTCCTTCAGATGAATTTCATCGAGGATGTAGAGATAAGCCAGGGATATCTTCCTAACTCACAGGTCACACCACTTGATGTAGCCATCGAGAATGTTACCAAGGAGCAGGAGACTCCCGGAGAGTATGAGATCAAATCCGGCGATACCCTTTCCGGTATTTCCATGACGGTCAATATTCCTATGGAGACCCTGGTAGCTTTGAACCCCGAGAAACTGGAAAATGTAAATTCCACCATCCATGTGGGAGACGTCCTTACCATCACCGTCCCCGAACCTGAGCTTTCAGTAGAGAGGGTCGAGAGGATATATGTTGAGGAAGTATATGATGCGGATGTTATCTATGTAGATAACGACGACTGGTACACAACCCAGACCCAGATACTTCAGCAGCCTTCTTCAGGATACAGAAAAGCCATCCTGGATGTTCATTATACTAATGATAAACAGATATCCAAGGATGTTGTAAAAGAACAGATCCTGCTTGAAGCCGTTCCCAAGATAGTAGAGAGAGGAACCAAGACTCCTCCTACTTATATAAAGCCTATTTCCGGCGGACGTATTTCTTCTTACTTCGGATACAGAAGATCACCCGGAGGAATCGGAAGTACAAACCATAAGGGAGTTGACTGGTATGTTCCTTTGGGAACTCCCGTATATGCATCCAGCGGCGGTACCGTAAGAAGCGCCGGATGGGGCAGTGGATACGGATACGTTGTTTACATCGACCATCCCGACGGACGTCAGACCAGATACGCTCACTGCAGCAGACTGGTGGTAAGCGCCGGACAGTATGTAAACCAGGGAGACCTGATCGCATACAGCGGAAGCACGGGTAACTCCACCGGACCTCATCTCCACTTCGAGATGCGTATAAACGGTGAACCTGTTAACCCGTTGGACTACTTGTAAAAAAATAGTTGACTCACCCGGATTACTGTGATATAGTAATCGGGCGAGTCAAACTACGACTCTTTTTTTAGTGCATTATTTTATTTAATTATTTCGGAGGAAAAACAATGCGTACCAAGATTACTCTTGCCTGCACAGAGTGCAAGCAGCGCAACTACAATACCACAAAGGAAAAGAAGACCATGCCTGACCGTATGGAGATCAAGAAGTACTGTCGTTTCTGCAAGAAGCACACTCTTCACAAGGAAACCAAGTAATTTTTTTGATAATCATCGGAGGTCAAAATGGAAGATTCCGCAAAGAAAAACACCCCCGGTTTTTTCAGTGGGGTTAAGGCTGAATTTGGTAAAATTACATGGCCTGACAAGAAGACAACCTTTAAGCAGTCTGTTGCAGTCGTATTAATCTCTGTAGTACTGGGAGTTATCATTGCAGTTCTGGACTTTGGAGCTCAGAATGGCGTAAACTTCCTTACCGGTCTGTAAGGAGGTATCGATATGGCAGAAGCAAAATGGTATGTCGTTCACACTTATTCAGGATATGAGAATAAGGTAAAGGCCGATCTCGAGAAGACCATCGAAAACAACAAAGCACTTGCCGAGCAGATCGTTGAAGTGCGTGTTCCCGTTGAAGATGTAGTAGAGATCAAAAACGGCAAGAAGAAGACTGTTCAGAGAAAACTCTTCCCCGGATATGTTCTTGTTAACATGGATATGAACGATGAGACCTGGTATGTTGTCCGCAATACCCGCGGCGTTACCGGATTCGTTGGACCGGGAAGCAAGGCAGTTCCTCTTACCGATGCAGAGATGAAACCTCTCGGAATCCGTACCGACAATATCAGTATTGATTTCGCAGAAGGCGATACCATCGCTGTTGTTACCGGTGTTTGGAAGGATACCGTTGGCGTTGTTCGTAAGATTGATTACAACAAGCAGACCGTTACCATCAAGGTAGAGCTTTTCCAGGGAAGTGAAACTCCCGTTGAACTCAGCTTCGCTGAGGTTAGAAAGCTCGGCTGATTACCGGTAGAGCAATTTTGATACAGTAATATGTTATGTCCGGATCTATATCCGTGATATATGCTTATGGATTTATCCGTAAGTTGTTCCGTCGTGGGAGTGTACGTTTTTGACGTGCACGCCTAACCACATTTATTTTAGGAGGTGCCAATCATGGCAAAGAAAGTAGAAGGCTACATTAAATTACAGATTCCCGCCGGAAAAGCAACACCTGCGCCCCCGGTAGGACCCGCACTTGGTCAGCATGGTGTAAACATCGTTGAGTTCACCAAGCAGTTCAATGCAAAGACAGCAGATAAGGGTGACACAATCATCCCCGTTATCATCACTGTTTACTCAGATAGAAGTTTCAGCTTCGTAACCAAGACTCCCCCTGCAGCAGTTCTTATTAAGAAGGCTTGCAACATCAAGAGTGGTTCCGGAGTTCCCAACAAGACTAAGGTTGCTACCATCTCTAAGGCTAAGGTTCAGGAGATTGCAGAGCTTAAGATGCCCGATCTTAACGCAGCAAGCCTTGAAGCAGCTATGAGCATGATCGCAGGAACCGCACGTTCCATGGGTGTTGTTGTAGAGGACTAATTCGGTAAACGAAATCACAAAATGGGAGGCAATTAATTTTGCCGCTTGAACCTAGGAGGAAATAATCAATATGAAGCACGGAAAGAAATATACTGAGGCAGCAAAACTTGTTGACCGTACAGTAGCATATGAACCCGCAGAAGCAATTTCTCTCGTTAAGAAGACTGCAACTGCAAAATTTGATGAGACTATTGAAGTACATATCAGAACCGGTTGTGACGGACGTCACGCTGACCAGCAGATTCGTGGCGCAGTAGTTCTCCCTAACGGAACCGGTAAGACCGTAAGAGTACTGGTAATCGCTAAGGGCGATAAACTGGCAGAAGCTCAGGCAGCAGGTGCTGATTTTGTAGGTGGCGAAGAGCTCGTTCCCAAGATCCAGAACGAGGGATGGCTCGAGTTCGACGTTGTTGTTGCTACTCCCGACATGATGGGTGTTGTAGGACGTCTCGGTAAGGTTCTCGGACCTAAGGGACTTATGCCCAACCCCAAGGCCGGTACCGTTACCATGGATGTAACCAAGGCAGTTAACGATATCAAAGCCGGTAAGATCGAGTACAGACTTGACAAGAGCAACATCGTACACGTTCCCGTTGGAAAGGCTTCTTTCACTGAGGAGCAGCTTCAGCAGAACTTCGACGCTCTTATGGAAGCTATTTCAAAGGCTAAGCCCAGCGCGCTTAAGGGACAGTATCTCAGAAGCATCACCCTTACCAGCACCATGGGCCCCGGCGTAAAGGTTAATGCTGCAAAGTATTAATTAAAAAATAGTTCTTGACATCAAAATAATAATATGGTATTTTGAACTACGGTTTTTATACCAAGCCGAAGACAGCTGGTGTGCGAAAGCACGTAAATCCCGCCGAGGTAGATTATTTGAGTATTAATTTACTAATTCTATCCCATGCTGTCTTGTACAACATGGGATATTTTTTTGAATAATCTCAAGTCAAATATTCGGCTCCATTCTATAAGGAGGTAAAAGAAAAAATGGCTAAGGTTGAAATTAAAGCACCCATCGTGGCAGAGATTTCAGAGTGCATCAAAGACGCACAGTCAATGGTAGTTGTTGACTATCGTGGACTTACCGTTGAGCAGGACACTCAGCTCCGTAAGAGCCTTCGTGAGGCAGGTGTTACTTATAAGGTATACAAGAACACCTTCATCACCAGAGCAATCAAAGGAACTGATTTCGAGTCTCTCACCGAGTATCTTGAAGGACCTACCGCAATCGCCGTATCCAAGGACGATGCTACCGCACCTGCAAGAGTACTTGCTAAGTTTGCGAAGACTGCAGAAGCTCTTGAGATCAAGGCCGGTGTTGTAGAGGGAACCCTTTACGACGCAAAGGGAATGGGAACTATCGCAAGCATCCCTTCAAGAGAGGAACTCCTTTCAAGATTGCTTGGAAGCTTCAAGAGCCCCATCACCAACTTCGCACGTGTTATCAATCAGGTTGCCGAGAAGGGTGGCGCTTCTGCTTGTGAAAAGGCTGAAGCTCCTGCTGAAGAAGCACCCGCTGAGGCAGTTGCAGAGACACCTGCAGAGTAATTGTTACAGACAATATAAACTATTTTTTGAATTTTAATGGAGGATTTTAAAATGGCTAAGTTATCCACTCAGGAAATTTTAGACGCTATTAAAGAGCTCAGCGTTCTTGAGCTTAATGATCTTGTTAAGGCAGCAGAGGAAGAGTTCGGCGTATCTGCAGCAGCAGGCGTTGTAATGGCAGCTCCCGGAGCAGCAGCAGGCGCAGCAGCTGAGGAGAAGACCGAGTTCGACGTAGAGCTTACTGAGGTAGGCGCAGAGAAGGTTAAGGTTATCAAGGTTGTTCGTGAGGTAACCGGACTTGGACTTAAGGAAGCAAAGGACCTCGTTGAGGCTGCTCCCAAGGTTGTTAAAGAGGCTGCTTCTAAGGAAGACGCTGAGAACATCAAGAAGTCTCTTGAAGAGGCTGGTGCAAAGGTTACTCTTAAGTAATTTAAAGCATAGGTATTCTCGTACGCAATTTGCGTACTAACTTAACAAAGGTTGTCTGTCTGAGGACTAAAACTTGGACAGGCAACCATTTTGTATTTTTTCTAATTTTATCTATTTTTTCAAAAAAATATTTCACTTTTTTAAAAATTTATCCTTGACCTATTGACAAATGCGTGTTATTATGGATGATGCGCTATTGTGTGGTGCTATGTCCAAAATTGGATATCATTACCATCAAGTGACCGGCGAGAATCATTCTATATATAGTATATAGAAGTTTGTCGGCTACATTATACAGAAAGAATGAGGTATTAGGTCAATGGAAAAGAACAGAATCCGTCCAACCAGTGGTCCCAAAGTCGCGCGAATGAGTTATGCGAGACAGAAGGAAGTACTGGAGATGCCTAATCTGGTAGAAGTTCAGATGAATTCTTACCAGTGGTTTCTGGAAGAAGGACTTCAGGAGGTATTCGACGATATTTCGCCTATCTCCGACTACAGTGATTCACTTAGTCTTGAGTTCGTAAGTTATGAGCTCAAAGTAGAGAAGAAGAATTATACTATCGAAGAGTGCAAAGAGCGTGATACCACATACTCCGCACCCCTCTTTGTTAAAGTTCGTCTTCGTAACAAGGAAGACAGCAAGAACATTCAGGAACATGATATTTTCATGGGTGATCTGCCCCTTATGACTGAGACCGGAACCTTTGTTATAAATGGTGCTGAGCGTGTTATCGTCAGCCAGCTCGTTCGTTCCCCCGGTATCTACTATGGTATCGGACATGATAAGATCGGTAAGGAACTCTTCAGTTGCACCGTAATCCCCAACCGTGGCGCGTGGTTGGAGTACGAGACTGATCCCAATAACGTTTTCTATGTACGTGTAGACAGAACCAGAAAGGTACCCGTTACCGTTCTTCTTCGTGCACTCGGACTTGGAACCAACCAGGAGATCAGAGAGATGTTCGGTGACGAAGAGAAGATCGAAGCTTCACTTTCAAAGGATCCTTCAATCACCGACAAGGCACCCGAAGGAAGCTATGAGACAGGTCTTCTTGAACTCTATCGCAAGATCCGTCCCGGTGAGCCTCTCACCGTAGAAAGCGCACAGAGCCTCATCAATGCCATGTTCTTTGACCCCCGCAGGTATGACCTTGCGAAGGTTGGACGTTATAAATTCAATAAGAAGCTTGCTTACAGAAATCGTATCAGTGGCCACGTTCTTGCCGCTGATGTTATCGATCCTTCTACCGGCGAGCTCATAGCTGCAGCAGGAACTAAGGTTGACAGAGAAATGGCTGACCTTATCCAGAACTCTGCGGTTCCTTTTGTTGTAATTCAGACCGAGGAGAAGAATGAGAAGGTTCTTTCCAATATGATGGTTGAACTTACTCATTTTGTAGATTGCGATCCCGCAGACTACGGAATCCACGAGAAGGTTTACTATCCTGTACTTAAAGATATCCTTGAGGAGTTTGGTGAGGATCCCGAAGCTCTCGGAGAGGCTCTTAAGCGCAATGCTCACGAGCTCGTTCCCAAGCACATCACCAAGGACGATATCTTTGCATCAATCAACTACAACATGCACCTTGAGTACGGTATCGGAAACGATGACGATATCGACCACCTCGGAAACAGACGTATCCGTGCTGTAGGTGAGCTCCTTCAGAACCAGTATCGTATTGGTCTTTCACGTATGGAGCGTGTTGTACGTGAGCGTATGAGTACACATGACGCTGAGGATGTATCTCCTCAGAGCCTTATCAATATCAAGCCCGTAACTGCAGCTGTTAAGGAGTTCTTCGGATCTTCACAGCTTTCACAGTTCATGGACCAGAACAACCCTCTTGGTGAGCTTACTCACAAGAGACGTCTCTCCGCACTTGGACCCGGCGGTCTTTCTCGTGATCGTGCCGGATTCGAAGTACGTGACGTACATTACTCACATTACGGAAGAATGTGTCCCATTGAGACCCCCGAAGGTCCCAACATCGGACTTATCAACTCCCTCGCAAGCTATGCTCGTATCAACGAGTATGGATTCATCGAGGCACCTTATCGTGTGATTGACAAGACAGATCCGGCTAATCCCCGCGTTACTGACGAAGTTGTTTACATGACTGCCGACGAGGAAGATAACTATCATGTAGCACAGGCAAACGAGCAGCTTGATGAAGAAGGACATTTCGTAAGAAAGTCTGTATCAGGTCGTTTCCGTGAGGAGACTCAGGAGTATCCCAAGACCATGTTTGATTACATGGACGTATCTCCTAAGATGGTATTCTCAGTTGCTACAGCACTTATTCCTTTCCTTCAGAACGACGACGCAAACCGTGCCCTCATGGGATCAAACATGCAGCGTCAGGCCGTTCCTCTTATGCTTACCGAGGCACCCGTTGTTGGTACCGGTATGGAAGTTAAGACCGCAGTTGACTCAGGTGTCTGCGTTCTTGCAAAGGAAGACGGTGAGATCACCTATGTATCAGCAGATATTATCCGCGAGAAGGTAAAGGGCGGCGAAGAGATCGAGTACAAGCTCAGCAAGTTCGCTCGTTCCAACCAGGGTAACTGCTACAACCAGAGACCTATCGTATTTAAGGGCGATAAGGTTAAGAAAGGCGAAGTAATCGCCGACGGACCTTCTACCTCACAGGGTGAGCTTGGACTCGGTAAGAACCCTCTTATCGGATTCATGACTTGGGAAGGTTACAACTACGAGGACGCTGTTCTTCTTTCAGAGCGTCTCGTAAGAGATGATGTTTATACTTCACTTCATATTGAAGAATATGAGGCAGAAGCTCGTGATACCAAGCTCGGACCCGAAGAGATCACCAGAGACGTTCCCAATGTCGGTGAAGAGGCTCTTAAGAACCTTGACGACAGAGGAATCATCCGTATCGGTGCTGAGGTTCGCGCCGGTGATATCCTTGTAGGTAAGGTTACTCCTAAGGGAGAGACCGAGCTTACCGCAGAGGAAAGACTACTTCATGCAATCTTCGGTGAGAAGGCAAGAGAAGTTCGTGATACTTCCCTTAAGGTTCCTCACGGAGAATACGGTATCATCGTTGATGCTAAGGTATTTACAAGAGAAAACAGTGATGAGCTTGCTCCCGGTGTGAACATGTCAGTTCGCATCTACATCGCACAGAAGAGAAAGATCTCTGTCGGCGATAAGATGGCAGGTCGTCACGGTAACAAGGGTGTCGTTTCCCGTGTACTTCCCGTTGAGGATATGCCCTTCCTTCCCAACGGTCGTCCTCTGGATATCGTGCTTAACCCCTTGGGCGTACCTTCACGTATGAACATCGGACAGGTGCTCGAGATTCACCTTTCTCTTGCAGCAAAGGCTCTTGGCTTTAACGTTGCAACACCTATTTTCGACGGTGCAAACGAGAAAGACATTCAGGACACTCTGCTCCTTGCAAATGATTATGTAAATCTTCCTTTCGATGAGAAGGAAGCTAAAGAAAAGGCTGAGAAGGCAGGCGAGAAGTTTGATAAGAAAGCTCCCACATTCTCAAGTCTCCATAAAGATGAGCTTCTTCCTGAGGTTTATGATTATCTCTCAGAGAATCGTGAACACAGAAAGTTATGGGAAGGTGTTCCTATTTCCGCAGACGGAAAGGTACAGCTCCGCGACGGACGTACCGGTGAGCCTTTCGATGGAAAGACCACTATCGGACACATGCATTACCTTAAGCTCCATCACCTCGTTGACGATAAGATCCACGCTCGTTCCGTTGGTCCTTACTCACTGGTTACCCAGCAGCCTCTCGGCGGTAAGGCACAGTTCGGTGGACAGCGTTTCGGAGAAATGGAAGTTTGGGCTCTGGAGGCATACGGTGCATCCTATACTCTCCAGGAAATCCTTACTGTTAAGTCCGATGATATCATCGGTCGTGTTAAGACTTACGAAGCTATTATCAAGGGCGAGAATATTCCTGATGCAGGTATTCCTGAGTCCTTCAAGGTACTTCTTAAGGAACTCCAGGCACTTGGCCTTGACGTAAGAGTGCTTGACGAGAACAGACAGGAAGTAGAGCTTAAAGAAAACATTGACTACGGTGATAACACCGATCCTCGTTTTGATACAGAGTTTGATAGCAAGTACGACACTGATGCAGGTTCACTTGCACGTGGCGGATATCAGACACAGGAGTTCGAGGGTGACGAGCTTGTTACCGTTGAAGGTGACAGCTACGAGGGCGATTTCGAAGGAGACGATTTTGACTCCGAAGATGACGATCAGTAATTGATTGCAAATTAACCCTTTAATTTAGTTAAAAAGGAGATTCAAAAAATGCCCGAAGCAATGAATTATCAGCCTATTACATTTGATGCTATAAAGATCGGCCTTGCCTCACCCGAGAAGATCCTTGAGTGGTCACACGGAGAGGTTACCAAGCCCGAAACCATCAACTATCGTACCCTTAAGCCCGAGCGTGACGGACTTTTCTGCGAGCGTATTTTTGGACCCAGCAAGGACTGGGAGTGTCACTGCGGAAAGTACAAGAAGCTTCGCTATAAAGGTATTGTCTGCGATAAGTGCGGTGTTGAAGTTACAAAGTCCAGCGTTCGTCGTGAGCGTATGGGTCATATTAAGCTTGCAGCACCTGTTTCCCACATCTGGTATTTCAAGGGAATTCCCTCCAGAATGGGACTCATTCTCGACATCTCTCCCAGAGATCTTGAGAAGGTACTTTACTTCGCATCTTATATCGTACTTGATCCCGGAACAGTAGAAGATTCCGACATCAAGAAGAAAAAGGTTCTCTCCGAGATGGAATACCAGGCAAAGAGAGAGCAGTATGGCAACGAGTTCCGTGTAGGAATGGGTGCTGAAGCTATCAAGGAGCTTCTTTCAGAGGTAGACCTTGAGGCAGAGAAGCAGGAGCTTCATGATGAGCTCGAGACTTCATCCGGCCAGAAGCGTGCAAGAATCATCAAGAGACTCGAAGTAGTTGAAGCTTTCTGCGAGTCAGGCAACAAGCCCGAGTGGATGATCCTTGATGTTCTTCCGGTTATTCCTCCCGATCTTCGTGCCATGGTACAGCTCGACGGCGGACGTTTTGCTACTTCCGACCTCAACGATCTTTACCGTAGGATCATCAACAGAAACAACCGTCTTAACAGACTTCTTGAGCTCGGCGCTCCTGACATCATTGTCAGAAACGAGAAGAGAATGCTTCAGGAAGCTGTAGACGCTCTTATCGATAACGGACGTAGAGGAAGACCTGTTACCGGACCCGGCAACAGACCTCTCAAGTCACTTTCAGACATGCTTAAAGGTAAGTCCGGACGTTTCCGTCAGAACCTCCTTGGTAAGCGTGTTGACTACTCCGGACGTTCAGTTATCGTTGTAGGACCCGAACTTAAGATTTATCAGTGCGGACTTCCTAAGGAAATGGCTCTTGAGCTCTTCAAGCCCTTCGTTATGAAGGAACTTGTATTCCGTGGAATCAGCCAGAATATCAAGAACGCCAAGAAGCTCGTTGAGCACTGGGATAACCAGATCTGGGACGTACTCGAGGATGTAATTCGCGAGCATCCCGTAATGCTTAACCGTGCTCCTACACTTCACAGACTTGGAATCCAGGCTTTCGAGCCCATCCTTGTTGAAGGTAAGGCAATTAAGCTTCATCCCCTCGTATGTACCGCGTTCAACGCAGACTTCGACGGAGACCAGATGGCAGTTCACCTTCCTCTTTCAGTAGAGGCACAGGCAGAGTGTAGATTCCTTCTCCTCTCACCTAACAACCTTCTGAAGCCTTCAGACGGTGGCCCTGTTGCCGTTCCTTCACAGGATATGGTACTTGGTATCTACTATCTGACTCAGGAGAGAGGACTTTCTGTTGGTGACAACAGACCCGAGCCCGGTGAGGGAATGAGCTTCAAGGATATGAACGAAGCTATCCTCGCTTACGAGAACGGATATATTACCCTTCACTCAAGAGTTAATGTACGTGTAAGCAAGGTTAACGCTCAGGGCGAGACCATTACCGGTACCGTTTCAACTACCCTTGGACGTCTCTTCTTCAACGAGATCCTTCCTCAGGATCTTGGATATGTAGACAGAACTAAGCCTGAGGACTTCTTAAAGCCCGAGGTTGATTTCCTTGTAGGTAAGAAGCAGCTCAAGCAGATCCTTGAGAGAGTCATCAACAATCATGGTGCATTCAAGACTGCAGAAGTACTCGATGACGTTAAGGCCATCGGTTACAAGTACTCAACCAGAGCAGCTATGACCGTATCTATTTCAGATATGACCGTGCCTGCTGACAAGCCCAAGCTTCTTGCTGAAGCACAGGCTACTGTTGATGAGATCGCTATGAGATATCGTCGTGGTCTTTCAACCGAGGAAGAAAGATATCGTCTCGTAATCGAGACCTGGAACAAGACTGACGCTCAGCTTACCAAGAGCCTTCTTGATGGTCTTGATAAATATAACAACATCTTCATGATGGCAGACTCCGGTGCCCGTGGATCCAACCAGCAGATCAAGCAGCTTGCAGGTATGCGTGGACTCATGGCCGATACATCAGGTCACACCATCGAACTTCCTATTAAGTCAAACTTCCGTGAAGGACTTGACGTACTCGAGTACTTCCTTTCCGCTCACGGTGCTCGTAAGGGACTTTCCGATACAGCGCTTCGTACAGCAGACTCCGGATACCTTACCCGTCGAATGGTTGACGTATCACAGCAGCTCGTTATTCATGACGATGATTGCTGCCCCGGAAGAGATGAAATCCCCGGAATGGAAGTTAAGGCATTCATGGACGGTAAGGAGACCATTGAGAGCCTTAAGGACCGTATCACCGGAAGAACATCTTGCTACGACATCCTTGACAAGGACGGCAACGTACTTGTTAAGAAGAATCATATGATCACTCCCGCTCGTGCAAAGGCAATCATTGCCAAGGGAATCGATCAGGATGGAAATCCTATCGGAACCGTTAATGAGGATGGAGAGATCGTTGGAACCGGAAAGGTTAAGATCCGTACGATCCTTACCTGCCGTTCCAAGAATGGTATCTGCTCTAAGTGCTACGGCGCTAACATGGCTACCGGTGAACCCGTACAGGTTGGTGAAGCAGTCGGAATCATCGCTGCACAGTCAATCGGTGAGCCCGGTACACAGCTTACCATGAGAACCTTCCACACCGGTGGTGTTGCAGGAGATAACATTACCCAGGGTCTTCCCCGTGTCGAAGAGCTTTTCGAGGCAAGAAAGCCTAAGGGACTTGCAATCATCTGCGATTTCGGCGGAAAGGTTGAGATCAAGGATACCAAGAAGAAGCGTGAAGTTATCGTTTCAGGTGTAGACGAGAATGGTCAGCCCAGAAGCAAGGCATACTTAATCCCTTACGGATCAAGAATCAAGGTTGTAGACGGACAGGAGCTTGAGGCAGGTGATGAGCTTACTGAAGGTTCAGTATATCCTCACGATCTTATGAACATTAAGGGTATCAGAGCGGTTCAGGACTATCTCCTTAGAGAAGTTCAGCGTGTATACCGTCTCCAGGGTGTAGATATCGCAGATAAGCATATCGAAGTCCTTGTTCGTCAGATGCTCAAGAAGGTACGTGTAGATGAGAGTGGAGATTCACCTTATCTTCCCGGTACCATGGTAGACTTCGTAGAGTACGAGGATACCAATGAAGAGCTTATCGCTCAGGGCAAGAAGCCTGCTGAAGGAAACAGAATCATCCTTGGTATTACCAAGGCAGCACTTGCTACCGATTCCTTCATGTCAGCAGCATCCTTCCAGGAGACTACAAAGGTTCTTACCGATGCAGCTATTAAGGGACGTATCGATCCCCTTATCGGACTCAAGGAGAACGTTATCATCGGTAAACTTATCCCTGCAGGAACCGGTCTCAGAAGATACCGCAATACTTCTCTTTCTACAGACGAGACAATCGATACTATCGATTTTGACGAGTTTGAGGAAGTTTCCGAGGAAGGCGTTATCTCAGAGGATGAGATGATCGTATCCGACGGCTCCGATGAGGAGTAGAAATAAATCAATAATGGATTCGTCCATTTTAAAGAGGAAGCATTAAGCTTCCTCTTTTTTATGTGTTGCATTGATTTAATTCTATACAGGCGAGAGTGTCGGCAGATTCCGTGAGCGAACCATGAAGCGCCGCCGGCACTTAGCGAATACGAAGTATGAGCTTAGTACCGCTGCGAAAAGCGCGGTATGAGCCGAGAGGCGTGTGAGCGACGGAACTGCCGGCACTATGCGCCGTGACTAGGATTGTTTATTTTATTTTTATTATATAAATGTTGACTTTTAGAGGGCTTCGTAGTAAATTTAGGAATGGTTCTCAAATTAAATTTGAAAACGCTTCCCAATTTGAGAAGGATAACCCTATGGCGATAAGATCAAAATACAAAACTAAACAACAGGAAATCATTATCGGCTACCTGATCTCCTCAAAAGGTAACCACGTCACCATCTCAGATATATGTGACCACATTCATGAACAAGGTCTTTCCGTCGGTCAGTCCACGATCTACAGACAGATGGATCACCTGGTTGAGGAAGGCATTGTTAACAAATACGTTGTGGATGTAAACAGCCCGGCATGTTTTGAATATGTGGGAGAGGAAAACGATGATGAACAGACGCCCTGTGTTCACCTTAAGTGTGAGAAATGCGATAAGCTGATCCACCTTAAGTGTAACGAAATGCAGGAACTGGAACATCATTTACTGGGACATCATAATTTTAAGATCGATCCCGCAAGGACGGTATTGTACGGAATATGCGAAAAATGTCAAAAGGAGATAACAGAATAGTAAGAAGAGTAAGCGTGCTGACCATAGTGGCTTGCTTTGTACTTATAATGGCATTTTCTGCCTATATATCCGGACATGAGCATTTCCATGAATGTACAGGTGATGACTGTCCGATATGTGAACTTGTTTCCATATGTGAGAACACAGTGAGAGCCATTGGAACCGCAGTGATCATGATAGCTGTATTCTCTTTTATAGCTAAAACCACAAACATAATTCAGTCAGATGAACCTGTATTTACAGTTAAATCCCTGATATCGGATAAGGTAAGGCTTAATGATTGAAAGACAGGTAAATATTTAACTTTCAATATGATCATTAAGGAGAAATAGAATTAATATGAAAAAGATAATCTCAGTGCTCGCAGCAGCACTTTTAGCAGTTTCAAGCCTTGCTGCATGTTCAGCAGGAAATGAAGGCGTAGCAAATAAAGGCTCAGACAAAATTGATGTCGTTACCACCATCTTCCCCGAGTATGACTGGGTGGTAAATATTCTTGGAGATAAAGCTGATAACGCGGAAGTTACCATGCTTCTTGATAATGGTGTTGACCTTCACAGTTTCCAGCCTACCGCTTTTGACATCGCAAAGATCGCAGATTGTGATCTGTTTATTTATGTAGGCGGAGAGTCTGATGAATGGGTTGATGATGCTCTTTCAGAGGCTACCAACAAAGATATGGTAGTCATCAATCTTTTAGACGTTCTTGGAAGCACAGTAAAAGAGGAAGAAGTGAAAGAGGGTATGGAAGGCGAAGAGGAAGAAGAGGAAGAGGCTGAGGAAGAAGGCCCTGAATACGACGAGCATGTATGGCTTTCTCTCAATAATGCGGAAGTGATCTGTGATGCTATTGCTGACGCCCTTTCACAGGTTGACAGTGCAAATGCTGACAGTTACAAGGCAAATGCAGAGAGTTACAAGGCTAAACTTGATGAACTTGATGCCAAATATGCGGATACAGTAGCAAGCGGAAAGACAAAGACACTTCTTTTCGGAGACAGATTCCCCTTCAGATACATGATAGAGGATTATGGACTTGACTATTACGCTGCTTTCGTAGGCTGCTCTGCAGAGACCGAAGCAAGCTTTGAAACAGTGGTATTCTTAGCAAATAAGGTGGATGAACTTTCACTTAACCATGTAATGAAGATCGAGGGATCAAGTGATGCCCTTGCAAACACTATCATAAGCAATACATCAAATGCCGGCGCAGATATTCTTACTTTGGATTCTATGCAGTCCACTACTTCAAAAGATGTGGCAAACGGTGTGACATATATTGGAATAATGGAAAGCAATCTTGAAGTGCTTAAACAGGCACTTAACTAAGGAATGACACAAAGGCATTCTGTTGGAGGAATTACAATGGCGCTGCTTAAAGCGGATAGCCTTAAACTTGGCTATGAGAATCAGGTGATCATAAACAACCTGAGTTTTGAAGTGAATACGGGCGATTACCTGTGCATAGTGGGTGAGAACGGATCCGGAAAGTCAACTCTTATGAAGACTCTTCTTGGCCTTCAGAAGCCCTATGAAGGACAGATTGAGTTCGGTGACGGGCTTACCAAAAAGGAAATAGGCTATCTGCCTCAGCAGACTTTGGTTCAGAGGGATTTCCCTGCATCCGTAAGAGAGATCGTTCTCTCGGGATGTCAGGCAAAATGTGGTCTCAGACCTTTCTATAACAAGGCTGAAAAGCAGCTTGCCGCTGAAAACATGGAAAAAATGGGAATCACCAATCTTGCCAACAGATGCTACCGTGAGCTTTCAGGGGGCCAGCAGCAAAGAGTACTTCTTGCAAGAGCTCTTTGTGCTACAGGAAAGCTCCTTTTACTGGACGAGCCTGTGGCAGGTCTTGATCCCAAGGTTACTGCGGAGATGTACTCTCTTATCCATGATCTTAACAAAGAGAACATCACCATAATCATGGTATCCCATGATATAGGTGCAGCCCTTAAGTATTCCTCACATATCCTTCACATCGGAGAGAAGATCTTCTTCGGAACCCGTAAGGAATACAAGGAAAGTGAACTTGGAAGAGAGTTTCTTGGAGAGGAGGATGGCAGCAATGATAGATAAACTTGTCCTTTACCTCCAGTATCCTTTTGTAAGATATGCGATCATCGTTGCGGTATTGGTTGCACTTTGCTCCTCGCTCCTTGGAGTGACCCTTGTTTTAAAGAGATTTTCCTATATAGGAGACGGACTCAGCCATGTGGCATTCGGAGCTATGGCTATAGCGGCCGTATTAAAGGTTACTAACAACATGCTGATCATTTTGCCTGTAACAGTAGCCTGCGCTGTTTTGCTCCTCAGAAAGGGCAATAAAACGCGTATAAAGGGTGATGCGGCTATCGCTATGATATCTGTAGGCGCTCTGGCATTCGGATACCTGATAATGAATGTATTTTCAACTTCTTCCAATGTATCGGGAGATGTTTGCAGTACACTTTTCGGAGCAACATCCATCCTTACTCTTAACATGAAAGAGGTTGTGATTTGCATTATCCTTTCGGTTATTGTTATAGCGGTATTTGTGTTCTTCTATAACAAGATCTTCGCCGTTACCTTTGATGAGGACTTTTCAAAGGCCAGCGGAGTAAATGCAAATGCATATAATCTTTTGATCGCTGTAGTGATCGCGGTTATTATAGTGTTGGCAATGAACCTTGTGGGTTCGCTGCTTATCTCTGCACTTGTCATATTCCCGGCTCTTTCAGCTATGAGACTGTTCAGGAATTTCAAGTCGGTTACCATCTTTTCCGCAATACTTTCAGTGATTTGCGCTTTGGCGGGATTGATCGTATCAATCCTTGCTGAGACACCCATCGGATCCACCATCGTAGCTGCAGATGTGGTGGCATTTCTTATCTGCTATGTAATCGGAAAGATGACAGTGGGAAGAAAGTAGGATCTGAAAGAAGTACTATTGGGGGTTGTTTTGCCCGGGGGTAATGATTTATGAGAATAATTAAAAAGAAGTTAATTTGCACATTTGTGTTAGTGGGTATGCTGATCCTGATGGCCGGATGTGCCGATAATACTGCATCTACCCATACTCAGGACAGTGCAAGTCAGCTTGCCAAGGTTTTGGAATCTGAGATGGCAAAGGAAGATGCAAAAAGTCAGCAGATAGATGATGAGGAAGTGGCAAATTCCGAGACATCTGAGACTACCGAAGAGAACGTTGAAGCCGATTCGCAGAATGCTTCGGAAAACGATGAGTTGTTTAATGAGAACAACGTAAGCCCTGAGGTTTCAGGCGATGTAGACGCGGGAGTAGATATTGATCTTACTGTTTTGTCGGCTGATATGGTTTATGCTGTAGTTTACGACATGATGTGTAAACCCGATGATTATAAGGGCAAGACAATTAAGATTGAAGGAATCTTTACTCATTACAAGGATCCCAATTCAGGATCGGAATACTTTGCCTGCATCATTGAAGATGCTCAGGCATGTTGTTCCCAGGGAATGGAATTTATTCCCAGGGATGAATATGTTTATCCCACGAACTTCCCTGCAGATTTCGACGGCATAACCGTAACCGGACAGTTTGATGTATATCAGGAAGGTGACTTCCTTTATATGACTCTTAGGGATGCAATAATAGGATAGAAAAAATGTGACAAGGGGTGCGTCCCCCTGTCACATTTTGTTTATTTTGAGCTTCCGGTGCTGACGTGCCAGGAAGTGATGTGGTAGAAGGGCTTGTCGGTTTCGCCCTTTTTTTCGTCGGGATAATCAATGGCAAGTTCGACGTAAAGCTTCTGCTTCTGGTCGATGTCGATAACGAAGCTTCTTGAGGTGCCACCTACAGCTTCATAGTATTCTTCTTCGCTTGAAGAAAGGATGTAGGCATTAAGGAGCTCGTCGTCAATGTCGGCGATGAGGGACTGGGCTCTGTCGCATGCTTCGTAATACTCGGAAGTCCTTGTGATGACCTTGGAGCCAAGCTTGCGGTCGGAGTTTGAACTTACTACGCATAATACCGCAAACGCTACAAGACACAGGGTTACGAATATCAACAGGATCGATGTGGAACCGGGGTTTAGTTTAAATTCCGGTCCGTTTTTTGGTGCGTCATTAAAACTTGTTTTCTTTGCCATTTTCAGGTCCTTATTTTAATCAGCTGTCAGAACTTGCTGTAAGCATTTCAATGGTATTGGGAACATTAACGGTAACATTAAGCTTATAAACTTCTACGAGCCCCTTGTTGGAGGAGTTCTCATAAAACACTATCTCACCTTCTCTCATGCCGTGCTTTTCGGAATCCGATACGGTAAGAGTAAGCATATAGCAGGAGGAAGTTCCTAAACTGTCCACCACATTAAAATCACTGTCAAAATAAACAGTGATATGATGGCTCGCAAGGAGGGTCTTATTGTCATAATACTTCTCGGCGATAGCTTCGATATCTCCGTTCTCAACGTAAAAGCATTCCGCAAGGTTATTAACTTCTATGACCGCATGGTTTTCTTTGATTGCGGTATGGCTGATGGTGTGCGACTTCGCAAACATCTGGGCACTGACTGCGGCGCTCAGTGAAAAGAAGAGGATACACACTATCATTTCCATAAGAAACAGTCCTGATTTTGAGTGTTTCATCGTTATTCTCCAGAATAATATGATAAAAGGAGGCGGTTAGCCGAACCGTCCTCGTGTTTAAGATTCAGTTCAATGACGGAATCGGAAAGATCAAGGTTTGCCGAGAGGCTTTCCAGTTCAGTGATCTTCTGACCTGCCGCCAGCATACCGGTTGAGAGCTCTTTATCTGCGGAAGCATAGAGCTCACAGAGGTAACCTTTGTTAACGTAGAGATAAGTGGCGTAGTCGTGCCTTTCAACGATCTTGTGGATGGCAAGGACATCGCCAAGTTCCGTCTCTATCACTTCGATATTGTCTCCCTGTCTCATCTTTTCACAGATGTAGGAGGAGGAAGTCCTGGTCTCGAAGTTTGCCTGCATGTTGTTGATCGTGTTGCGATAGATGGAGGAACCTGCGATGATCAGCATTACAGCCGAGAAGGCAAATGCCCCGAAAAGCGCAAGCACGAATATAACGTCTATGATATGTGGTTGCTGTCTTTCATTCATAACAAGTCCTCAGAGTTAATAAAATGATACGCCGGATTTAAGGGTTACAACATAATCCGGGTAAAGGTTTTCGCCGTAGAATTCGTACTGTACCACAAAGGTGTTGTGGTCGTAGGTAAGTCCGTAGTGGTCAGAAAGGTATTCCACATTTTCGGGATATCTTCCCTCCAGCGCATAACACTGGGCAATATCGTGCTCGAGAGCGGTTTCAAGACTGCTCTTCTGACGATCAAGGGTATCGTCGGATACGCTTCCCAGCAGGATAAAGAACACCACAAGGATAATGATAAAGAAGACGATGGGAAGGAATCTTGCGACATATTTAATTGGAGCAGGAGAAGCCTGTTCAAATCTGTTCATAAGCTATGCCTTTTTACCTGTACTACTGTTATCCGATACTTGACATGATTCCCATAAGAGGAAGGATTACCGAAAGAAGGATCATTCCTACGATAAGGGAAAGAACGATTACCAGTGTGGGCTCAAGTATTGAGAGGATGGACTGGATCTTCTTGGAGGACTGCTTTTCGTAAGCGTCTGCGATCTGTAAAAGTACGGTGTCGGGATTACCGCTGGTAAATCCGACGGAAACCATCTGTGAATAGAGGTTACTGAAGATCTCTGATGCGGAGAGAGCTTCGGAGAAGTTGGAACCCTCGCGGATCTTCTCTTTACATACATCGATCTTTTCACTCATCTTGGGGTGCTCAACCATGTTCTTTGCCATGTCGAGACCTGAGTAGGTATCCATACCACTGGAGATGGCGATAGCCAGGGAGCTAGCAAATCTCTCGCAGGCTACGCTCTCGTAAAAACCTTTGGTCAAAGGGAAATGAACGAGGAAATTATGGCTGATCTTCTTACCCTGCTTGGTGTGGTTAGCTACAACGTAGATTACTACCAGAACACCGAAGATGATAAGAAATACGATTGAGGAATTGTTGAGGGTCTGACCTATCTTAAGGAGGGATCCCGCGATACCGGTCATATCGGTACCCAGTTCAACAAATACCTGCTGGAAGATGGGCATTACCTTTGCCACAAGGACAATGATAACGATGAGCATCATGATGAGCATTACTACGGGATAGGTAAGTGCTCCGCGGAGGCTCTCTGCGATAGCTGCTTCCTTCTCGTAGAACTCAGCCAGAGCGTTCATACAGGTATCGGTCTTACCTGATTCTTCACCCAGGGAGATCATGTTGATAACGTAATCGGGGAAAACACCGGTCTCTTTAAGGGCTACAGAAAAAGGTTCGCCCTTGCGGCATATATCACGGATCTGGGTTATAAGCTCTCTGCCGCTAACGTTTTTACTGTCGTTAAGCAAAATCTGCATAGCGTCTCTGGGACCGATTCCCGCTGTGAAAAGCATGGACGTCTGTCTGAAAAAAGATGCGATTTCTTCATTTGAAAGAGTCTTTTGTTTTGCCATTTCTTATTTCCTCAATATATTTTCTGAAGTGTATAATTGGTACCGTCACCAATAAATTTCTTTAAGGTTGCGTCGTTTGTACTTGCTCCGAAGGTGGGATCCATAAGTTCCCAGGTATCACCTGTAAATTCGATCACTCCGTTTACCCAGCCCACGTCTTCGATATGAACGCTTATCCATGCGTGGTAAGCATCGGCTGCATAACCGATCTCAAGTCTTGTGGGGATTCCCTGACTCCTTAACATGGAGCACATGAGGGAAGCATAATCCAAACAGATACCTGTCTTCTTGCTGAGTATCTCATCCACATCGGGTACGTAGTTAACGGGCTTGCTCTCAGCCTTTGCCGTATCGTATGTGATGTTGGTGATCATGTAGTCGTAAACAAGGGCAACTGCATCGATATCGCTGTTGGCACTGTATACCAGTTCCTCGGCTTTTTTTACGCAGGCACTCTTCTCATTAAACCAAACATACTGGTTGGGGTAGAGGTAAGGGGTGAGCTCATCGGTGATCTCCACGGGAATGATCTCACTCATTGCCACCGCATATTGAGTGCCTTCGATATTTTCATAAACCGCTATGGTGTAATCACCGTTACCGCCGGTCAGAGGGAATACTTCGAAGTCATTGGTCTTCAGGTCGTAGGTATAAACCACTTCATCGGGCCCCGTAATACGAAGCTTGATGGTGGGATTTGTGCCGAAATACTTAACGCTGACGTAACCATCGGAAGCATGAGAATAATCGATGGTAGCCACATCGCCGTTGATGGCATTTATACCGTCCTGCATAGGCACAAGGCAGCGGATACTGTTGTCTCTTGTACCCTTCTGAGGTGTTTGGACCGCCGGTGTCTCTTCCTTTTTACCTGAAGAGGAAGAATTTGCAGGGGTTGAAACATTGCTGTTACCACTCGAAGAGTTTCCGGGAGGAGCGGGCATTTCACCGCCACCGGAAGCACAACCTGCAAGGCAGATCGAAGTCAGAACCAACGCCAGGGAATATTTAATTTTCCTCAAGGTCTTATTCTGCATATATTTATATTACTCAAAAACGAAACTGTATCATAGAACGTATGACTGCGCGACTTGTACCTAAAGAGGTACTCTATAAATTTATCATATTTATAAGAAAAAATTAATACTTCTGTCAATATTTTTGAGGATTTATGTGATATACTAGAACAAATCTGTCAAAATGGCGTAAAAATACGTGTTGGAGGACTATTTTTTTATGAAAGTTTTGGTTACAGGAGTGGCCGGTCAGTTGGGTCATGATGTGATGAATGAACTTGCAAAAAGAGGCATTGAAGGCATAGGAAGCGATATCGCTCCCGAATACAGCGGAGAGCAGGATGGAAGCCCTGTTACAAAGATGCCCTATAAAAGCCTTGATATTACCGATAAAGCGGCAGTTGAAGCCGTTATCGCAGAAGTAAATCCCGATGCTGTCATTCACTGTGCCGCGTGGACTGCAGTGGATCTTGCGGAGGATGAGGACAAGCAGGGAAAAGTAAATGCCATCAACTGCGATGGAACAAGAAATATTGCTGAGGCCGCTAAGAAGTGCGATGCCAAGATGCTTTACATATCAACGGATTATGTCTTTGACGGTCAGGGAGAAAAGCCCTGGGAGCCGGATTGCAAGGATTATAAACCCCTTAATGTATACGGAAAGTCAAAGCTGGGCGGAGAACTGGCGGTTTCCGAAACTCTTGATAAATTCTTTATCGTAAGGATCGCATGGGTATTCGGAAAAAATGGAAAGAACTTTGTAAAGACCATGCTTAATGTAGGCAAGACCCATGATGAGGTCAGGGTTGTCTGCGACCAGATCGGAACTCCCACATACACTTTGGATCTGTCCGTTCTTTTGGTAGACATGATCCTTAGTGATAAGTACGGTTATTACCACGCCACAAACGAGGGCGGTTATATTTCCTGGTATGATTTCACCTGTGAGATCTACAGGATCGCGGGACTCAAGACAAAGATCACTCCCGTGACCACTGCCGAGTACGGTATTTCAAAGGCTGCAAGACCTTTTAACAGCAGGCTTGATAAGAGCAAACTTGTTGAGAATGGTTTCAAACCCCTTCCTACCTGGCAGGATGCCCTTGAAAGATACATTCCGCTTATAAACGAGTAATGTGTCGCCGGATAAAAAGAATTTCAGAAATAATATAGTTCATAGGAGATTTTTACAAAATGAGTGAAGCTTATGTTGAGTGCCTTGTGAAGGGACGCCCCAATAATGCCGCAAAGGCAGGAAAGATAGCGCTTATCGCTGTTGCTGTTCTTTTGGTTGTGGCAGCTATAGTGACAAGATGGTATTTGCTTATGTTCCTTGCCATCGGCGCAGGAGTCGGAGCATATTTTGTCAGTCAGTATACCGATGTTGAGTATGAATATCTCTACATCGACAAGGAACTCGTTATTGATAAGATCTTTAATCAGGCAAAGAGAAAGAGAGTGGCAACCTATGATTTTGCCAAGGTTCAGGTTATCGCTCCCATAAAGTCCTATCATCTTGATAACTTTGGAAAGGTTAGCGACAAGGCAAAGGATTACAGCATCGGAACTGTTGAACAGCCCGATCTTCGCTACGTTCTTTTCTATGAAGGTCAGGAACAGGTTATATTCTCCCCCAATGAGGAACTTGTTAAGATCATGAAGAACGCAGCTCCCAGAAAGGTCTTCAACGACTAGTAAATGGCGCTTTAGCGCTTTGACGCGATAGAAAAATTCCTTCTTGTAAAAAAAAATAAAATGTAATATAGTATTTAAAATTTTTCTTGTCTTGAGAGGAGTCTAAAGATGGCACAGATTATCGCTGATGGCATCACATTTGATGATGTGCTGCTGGTTCCCGCTTACTCCCAGGTTATTCCCAATCAAGTGGACGTTTCAACCTGGCTCACCAAAAAGATCAAACTGAACATCCCCCTTATGAGTGCGGGTATGGACACAGTTACTGAGCACCGCATGGCTATCGCTATGGCCAGACAGGGTGGTATCGGAATCATACACAAGAACATGTCAATCCAGGCACAGGCTGATGAAGTCGACAAGGTAAAACGTTCCGAGAACGGCGTTATCACCGATCCTTTTTCACTTACTGCCGATCACACACTTGCAGATGCAGATGAGCTCATGGCTAAGTACCGCATCTCCGGTGTTCCTATCACCGAAGGCAAGAAGCTTGTAGGAATCATCACCAACCGTGACCTCAAGTTTGAAACTGATTTTTCCAAGAAGATCCGTGAGAGCATGACAAGCGAGAACCTTGTTACTGCTAAAGAAGGAGTTACTCTTGAGGAAGCAAAGAAGATCCTTGCAGCTGCAAGAAAGGAAAAACTTCCCATCGTTGATGATGACTTCAACTTAAAGGGTCTTATCACTATCAAAGATATTGAGAAAGCTATCAAGTATCCCAACGCTGCAAAGGATTCACAGGGAAGACTTCTCTGCGGTGCCGGCGTCGGAATCACAGCTAACGTTCTTGAGCGTGTTGAAGCACTTGTCAATGCACATGTTGACGTTGTAGTTCTTGACTCTGCTCACGGACATTCACAGAATGTTATCAACTGCGTAAAGATGATCAAGGAAAAATATCCCGATCTTCAGGTTATCGCAGGAAACGTTGCCACCTACGAAGGAACCAAGGCTCTTATCGAGGCGGGCGCAGATGCAGTTAAGGTCGGAATCGGACCCGGATCCATCTGCACAACCCGAGTTGTTGCAGGTATCGGTGTTCCTCAGATCACTGCTATCATGGATGCTTACAGAGCATCAAAAGAATTTGGAGTACCCATTATCGCAGACGGCGGTATCAAGTATTCCGGTGACGTTACCAAGGCTCTTGCAGCCGGCGGAAGCGTATGTATGATGGGTTCAATGTTTGCGGGATGTGAGGAATCCCCCGGAGACTTCGAACTTTATCAGGGAAGAAAATTCAAGGTTTACCGTGGAATGGGATCCATCGCAGCTATGGAAAACGGCTCAAAGGATCGTTACTTCCAGGAGAACGCAAAGAAGCTTGTTCCCGAAGGCGTTGAAGGACGTGTTGCTTACAAGGGAATGGTTGAAGATACTATCTTCCAGCTTCTCGGCGGACTTCGTTCAGGTATGGGTTACTGCGGAGCAGCAAACATTCCCGAGCTTACAGAGAAGGGTAGGTTCGTTAAGATCTCTGCTGCATCACTTAAGGAGAGCCATCCTCATGATATTCACATCACAAAGGAAGCTCCAAACTACAGCGTAGAAACCAACTAAAAAGAATAATTTCGAGTGGGTATCAGGTGCATGAAAAATGTGCCCGGTACCCACTTTTTTAGTTTTAAAAAGTGCCTTTTTATGGTACAATATTGTGGACAATGGCCCACTATTTAAAATAGTGGCTCCGCATGGATGCGACTCGTGCGGATATGTGGATTGTCGCTGTGCGACACCGCACTCGCGCGAGCATATCGCAAAGCGATATGTATAATCTTAGTCGCTGATTCTCTTAAATTTACTATCGAAACGAGTATAAATAATGCTTAAAACCGATTATAACGAAGTCATAAATTTAAAATCGTTACAGAAACTCCAGGACGAGTATTCACGCGTCGCAGGGGTTGTTTCTATATGCTGCGATACATCCGGTAAAGTCATAAATTCAGCGGGAACCATGCCCGGCATCACCGACGAAGAAGGTTGGGAAAAGGAGTTTATCGGACTCGATGTTGTAGGAGAGATCTTTGCCACCGTTAACGGTGATTCCATAGAAGATATCAGAACAGTAAGACTTGAAGGTGAGGATGAGGAAAGCAGTTATTGGATCGCTGCGGTTGCGGTAAGGATCCAGACTGAGATCGTTTCTATTTGGCTTGTCCTTGGCCGCGGCTCTCTTTCAGAGAAAGAATTCCTGGACAGGACCGACATGCTGAGAGATACCTGCAGCATGGTATATGCAGGAAGACTTAATCTCATTGATGCCGAGATCGAAAACATCAAAAAGCGCGATGCCGAATCAGAGCACAGAATGATCAGCAAAGCTTACAGATCAAGTTCTTCCCTTATCAATCTTTTGGACAATAACGCAGCTACCGAGACTGTGCTTCAGCTTTGGCTTGAGACCACATCCGGTTATCTCGGGGCAGATGAAGCGTTGGTATATAGATTTGACAGTACCGGCGCGAATTACGACATTCTTGCGGAAACCAAGAAGCCCGGTGTTAACCAGCCCTTTGCTTCCGACGAGATAGAAAAGAATGCTATGGCGGCTTTGAACAGAGAAGCCCCTGTGATCCTTTCTTCCAATGCTCTTAAAGAGGAGAGCAACCGTGCATTTGCGGAAGAAGGAATCAAGGCTCTCATTACCCTTCCCGTTCTCATGAAGGCGGACGGAAGCGGCAATATGATAGCCGTATTTAAAGTTTATGATGAATACAGAGAGTGGAACAGTGAAGAGATTAGATTTGTCTCCGATGCCGTGAAGATAATCCAGAATGTTCTTATCACGAGAATAAACAGGAATTCACTTGCCGGCTCCTTCCGTGCCCTCGAAGATATACTTAACAATATCGGAGTTTCTTTCTACCTTACAGCAAAGGAAGACGGAAAGGTCATCTTCGTAAACAAGATGCTGATCGAAACCTTTGACAGTGAGTGGAAGGATGGAAAGCTCCATTCCATGATCATCGACGGTATCCGAAGACAGAAGGATAACGGAGTCGAGATCTTTAATTCAAGACTTGATCGCTGGTATGAAGTGGGTTACAAGGAGATCGAGTGGGTGGATGGTTCACCGGCTCTTCTCTATTCCCTTTACGATGTTACCGACAGAAAGCTTCACCAGAGCAAGATCGAGCAGCAGGCCTTTACCGATTTCCTTACCGGCCTCTACAACAGAATGTGCTGCGAGAGAGACCTGGCAAGACTTATCGATGAAGTTCAGAAGGACGGCACAAAGGGTGCGCTTGTTTACCTTGACCTTGATGACTTCAAGCACATCAATGATGGTCTCGGTCATCAGTACGGTGACGTGCTCCTTAAGTCGATCTCATCGGCTATGCGATCCGTTCACGGAGTTGAAAACAATTGCTACAGAATGGGTGGTGACGAGTTCGTTATCCTCATCCCCCCTTCATCATATGATAAATTTGAATCCATCCTTACGGAGATCAAGGACGTGTTCAGCAAGCCTTTCTTCCTGAAGGATTCGGATTACTACTGTACATCAAGTATCGGTGTTGTTACTTTCCCCGACAACGGAAACACCGTTCAGGGACTAATCCGAAAAGCCGATATTGCCATGTATGAAGCTAAGAAGAGCGGTAAGAACCGATTGTCCAAATACAGCGCGGAACAGGATTCCGAAGCCGGCAGACGTCTCGACATGGAAAAGAACATGAGAGATGCGGAAGAGACCGACTACAAGGAATTCCAGGTGTTCTATCAGCCCATCATCGATGTGGAAGACGGACTGGAAGAATGCGTGGGCGCAGAGGCCCTCGTCAGATGGGACAGCAAACAGCTGGGATTTGTATCCCCTGTTGATTTCATTCCTCTGGCTGAGTACCTGGGACTTATCAATCCCATCGGAGATCATGTCCTCAAGGAAGCCTGCAGGACAGTCAAGGGTTGGAATGACCGCGGCTACGGTTACATGAAAGTCAATGTTAACCTTTCCGTTGTACAGCTCCTTCAGAACAATATAGTGGAGCTTGTGGAAGAAACCCTTCAGGAAACAGGACTTGATCCAAAGAACCTTACTTTAGAGGTTACAGAAAGCCTTGCCATCAATGATATGCAGAGAATGATCGGTATTTTATCAAAGATCAAAGCTCTCGGCGTATCCATCGCGCTTGATGACTTCGGCACAGGATATTCATCACTTAATCACATAAGGGAAATTCCCTTCGATATAATCAAAGTTGACCAGAGCTTCGTTAAGGATCTTGCGGAAGACGCATATTCCCAGGCCTTCGTTAAGATGGTAGCGGAGCTTGCACAGACCAGAGGCGTTAAGGTTTGCGTCGAAGGTATTGAAACCCCGGCCCAGTACAATGTGGTACGCAATTTCAAAGTAAAATACATTCAGGGATTCTATTTTGACAAACCGCTTCCCGGCAATGTATTTGAAGATAAATATCTAAAGTAAGAGGAGAATTGAAAAAATGACATCCATGAAGCAGCAGCTCAGCACCAACGAATACCCCGGAAGAGGCATTGTTGTGGGACGTACCCCTAACGGCAAATATGCGGTTACAGCATATTTCATTATGGGAAGAAGTTCCAACAGCCGCAACAGAGTCTTTGTTACTGAGGGAGAAGGAATCCGTACGGAAGCCTTTGATCCTTCAAAACTTGAAGACCCCAGCCTTATCATCTATGCGCCTGTGCGCGTGCTCGGCAGCGATACCATCGTTACCAACGGAGACCAGACCGACACTGTTTATGATGGATTAAAGGAAGGCAAGACCTTTGAAGAGTCACTGAGAGTTAGAGAGTTTGAGCCCGATGGCCCCAACTACACCCCCAGAATTTCTGCTGTAATGCATCTTGCAGACAAGAAGTTTTCCTATGAGATGTCTATTTTAAAGAGCAATAATGGGGATCCTTCTTCATGTCAGAGATTCACATACAGCTATGAGAATCCCAAGGCAGGAGAGGGACATTTCATCCACACCTACATGCATGACGGAAATCCTCTTCCCAGCTACGAGGGAGAGCCCACATCTGTTGAGATCCTTGATGATATGGAAAGCTTCACAAAGCTCCTTTGGGAGAACTTGAACGAAGATAACAAAGTATCTCTCTTCGTAAGATACATTGATATCGCGACCGGCAAGACTGAAACAAATATCATCAATAAAAACAAATAATTTAAAAAATTGGATCAATTCAGAGCAATTAAGATCAGAAAAAGAGGTTAATTTACAATCATGAGTGAGATACAGTTAAAATACGGATGCAACCCTAACCAGAAACCTTCAAGAATTTACATGGAAGACGGCAGTGAACTTCCCGTTAAGGTACTTAACGGCCGTCCCGGATATATCAATTTCCTCGATGCATTTAACGGATGGCAGCTTGTAAAGGAGCTTAAGGAGGCAACAGGCCTTCCCGCAGCAACTTCCTTCAAGCACGTTTCACCTGCAGGCGCTGCAGTTGGCCTTCCTCTTACCGATACCCTTGCAAAGATCTACTGGGTAGACGATCTCGGAGAGCTCAGCCCCCTTGCATGCGCATATGCAAGAGCAAGAGGCGCAGACAGAATGTCTTCCTTCGGAGATTTCATTGCTCTTTCAGATGTTTGTGATGCAGACACTGCTCGCCTTATCAAGAGAGAGGTTTCAGACGGAGTCATTGCTCCCGGATATACCGAGGAAGCTATGGAACTCCTTATGCAGAAGAAAAAGGGAGCTTACAACATCCTTGAGATCGATCCCGAGTACAAGCCCGCTCCTCTTGAGAAGAAGCAGGTATACGGAATCACTTTCGAGCAGGGAAGAAACGAGCTTGATGTTAACGCAGGCCTCCTTGACAATATCGTTACCGAGAACAAAGAGATCCCTGAGAAGGCTCTCATCGATATGAAGATCTCTCTTATCGTTCTTAAGTATACCCAGTCCAACTCCGTTTGCTATGTAAAGGACGGACAGGCTATCGGTATCGGAGCAGGTCAGCAGTCAAGAATCCACTGCACAAGACTTGCAGGAAGCAAGGCAGACAACTGGTACCTTCGTCAGTCACCCAAGGTTATGGGACTTCAGTTCGTTGACGGACTTGGACGTGCTGACAGAGACAATGCCATTGATGTATATATCGGAGATGAGTATGAGGACGTTCTCGCAGAGGGCGTTTGGCAGAAGACCTTCAAGGTTAAGCCCGAAGTATTCACCCGCGAAGAGAAGAAAGAGTGGCTTAAGGGAATGGAGAATGTAACCGTCGGATCCGATGCGTTCTTCCCCTTCTCAGATAATATCGAGCGTGCTCACAAGAGCGGTGTAAAGTATATTGCACAGCCCGGCGGATCTGTAAGAGATGATGCTGTTATCGATTGCTGCAACAAGTATGGCATGGTAATGGCCTTCACCGGAATCAGACTCTTCCATCACTAAACTATAAAAATCCGGACAACAGTAAAATGAAACTGAGTGATCTGCTTGTATACAACGAAATATGGATACAGTGTCACGACAACCCGGATCCTGATACCATCGCTTCGGGATTTGCGCTACTACGTTTCTATGACTCCATGGGTCAGAAGGTAAAGCTTTTTTACAGTGGCAAAACAAAGATATCCAAGACGAATCTTCTTATCATGACTGATGCGTTGAATATACCTCTTGAGTATATCTCTCCCGAAGAGGCGGATAACATCGAGGTACCGGGACTACTCCTGACGGTGGATTGCCAGTACGGCTCCGGAAATGTGACCGGCTTTAAGGCAAAGAACATTGCCATTATCGATCATCACCCCATGGAATCGGGTTTTGGTACGAATATTCGCATATGTCCCGGACTGGGAAGCTGCGCGACCTTAGTCTGGGAAATGCTGTGCGAAGAAAGATTCCCTGTCTATGAAGACAGACTTGTGGGAACAGCCCTTTATTACGGACTGTATACCGACACTAACCAGTTCTCCGAGCTTTTCGGATCGGAAGATCTGGACATGAGAGATTCTCTTAACATTGATTACAATATCATGCAGAGACTTCGTAAATCGAATCTCTCATTAAGGGAACTTGAAGTGGCGGGAATCGCCATGAACAATTATTATTATAATAAAGACCACAGATATGCTATAATCAAGACTCTACCCTGTGATTCAAATGTTTTGGGACTTATTGCCGACTTTTTGATGCAGGTAGGTGAGATTGATCTCTGTGTCGTGTATAATGAAGTAGACGACGGTTATAAACTTTCTGTGAGAAGCTGCACCAGGGAAGTTAATTCCAATGAATTGGCAGCCTATTTAACACAGGATATCGGAACCGGAGGCGGCCATTACGAAAAGGCCGGAGGCTTCATAAGCAAGAAGCTTTTCGAATCACGATACATAAAAATGGATCCCGACGAATATTTTAAGATCTGTTTGTCGGAATATTGCGAATCATACGAGATGATATATGCCTCGTATTATGAATTCCCAGAAGGCAAGACTGTAAAGAAGTATTGCCGTGTGAACACGCCCATCATAATAGTAAGGCCTGAGGACTTCCTAAAAGCGGGAAGCATGGTAACCTTGAGATGGGGCAGGAGTACTCAGGATATTGAGATAGCTCAGAATGAGTATTGGGCCCTTGAAAGAGGGGGATATGTCCAACGTTTTTCAAAGGACATATTTGTGAAATGCTTTGAGAGGACCGGCGAGGAGATCCCCGACGATTACAGCGATGTTCCTGGATTTCCAACCGTCAGGGACTGGCAGGACGGAAGAGTGTATTCCTTGGTGGGATACGCAAGAGTCTGCAGGACCAAGGGTGTTCTTAAAGCTGAAGGAATGCGCCTTACGAGAAATGTTAAGCTTTTCCCTGAGTGGGAAGAGGGAAGATATATTTCCGGATGTACCGGGGATTATCTTATGAAGAGTGAAAATAGTAAATCATTTTATATAGAGCCCGGAGCCTTTTTTGAAAAGAATTATTATCCGGACGAGGAGTAGAAATGGCAGAGAGCAAACATTTTATTGAGAATTTTATCGATAAGGATCTGGAGGATGGCGTTTACGATCACGTACAGACCCGTTTCCCTCCCGAACCCAACGGTTATCTTCATATCGGTCACGCCAAGAGTATCATCCTTAACAGCACCATGGCTAAGGAATACGGCGGAAAGTTCAACTTAAGATTTGATGATACCAACCCGACCAAGGAAAAGTCAGAGTTCGTTGAGTCCATTAAAGAGGACGTTAAGTGGCTCGGTGCAGATTGGGAAGACAGACTCTTCTTCGCATCAGATTACTTTGACAAGATGTACGAGTGCGCAGAAAAGCTTATCCTTAAAGGAAAGGCTTATGTTTCCGACCTTTCAGCTGATGAGATCAAGGAGTACAGAGGCTCATTTGAGACTCCCGGAAAGAATGATCCTTCAAGAGACAGGAGCATCGAAGAGAACCTTCAGATGTTCAGAGACATGAAGGCCGGAAAATATGCTGACGGAGAGAAGGTTCTCCGCGCAAAGATCGACATGGCGGCACCCAACATCAACATGAGAGATCCCGTTATCTACCGTGTTGCACATATGACTCACCACAATACCGGTGACAAGTGGTGCATCTATCCCATGTACGATTTTGCACATCCTCTTGAGGATGCTTTCGAGGGAATCACCCATTCCCTTTGCACCCTTGAATTTGAGGATCACAGACCTTTGTATGACTGGTTTGTAAGAGAGGTTGGCTTTGAGATGCCTCCCAGACAGATCGAGTTTGCAAAACTTTATCTTAAGAATGTTGTTACCGGTAAGAGATATATCAAGAAGCTTGTTGAGACCGGCGTAGTTGACGGATGGGATGATCCCAGACTTGTATCCATCGCAGCACTTAGAAGAAGAGGATTCACCCCCGAGTCCATCAGAAAGTTTGTTGAGATCTCCGGTATTTCAAAGGCTCAGTCAACAGCTGATTACGCAGCACTTGAGTACTGCATCAGAGAAGACTTAAAGCCCAGCGTTCCCCGTATGATGGTTGTTATCGATCCCATCAAGCTTGTCATCGACAACTATCCCGAAGACAAGACCGAGGAACTTGATGTAGCAAACAACGCTGAGAATGAAGAGCTTGGTTCAAGAAAGGTTCCTTTCAGCCGTGAGCTTTACATCGAGCGTGACGATTTTATGGAGGAGCCTCCCAAGAAGTATTTCAGACTCTTCCCCGGAAATGAAGTAAGACTTATGGGTGCTTACTTTGTGACCGCTACTTCATTTGAGAAGGATGCTGACGGAAATGTAACCGTTGTGCACTGCACCTATGATCCCGAGTCAAGAGGCGGAAACAGCCCTGACGGACGTAAGGTTAAGGGAACCATCCACTTTGTTGATGCAAAGACTGCTGTTCCCGTTGATGTAAGACTCTATGAGAACCTTATCGACGAAGAGAAGGCAAACGAGATGGATTCCATCTATGATGAAAACGGAGAGCTTTACTTAAATCCCAATTCATTACAGGTTTGCAAGGCATTTGCCGAAAAGTCACTTAAGGATTCCAAGGCATTTGACAGATTCCAGTTTGTAAGACAGGGCTTCTTCTGTACCGATTTCAAGGATTCAAAAGAGGGTGCCCCCGTATTTAACAGGATCGTTTCGCTTAAGAGCTCTTTTGTTCTTCCTAAAGAGTGATAAATATATTGGTGCATATTAACACGTTTTTATTTTAAAGAAGAGGTAATTAATATGGCAGGATTATTGGACGGACTGGAAAGTCTTGGTTTAGGAGGACTCCAGGGTGCAAGCATTTTCGAGGAAGAAAAGAAAACGGTTGCAAAACCCGGTGAGAAAGCAGAACCTGTGATTCCGCCGGAGGAAGAATTCCTTTTAAACAAAGAATTTGATTGTCCCGTTTGCGGAAAGAAGTTTAGCGCAAAGATCATTAAGAGCGGACGCGCAAAGCTTCTCGGCCAGGATCCCGACTTAAGACCCAGATATGAAGGAATCGACTCAAACAAATACGATGTCCTTCTCTGCGGAAAGTGTGGATATGCGGCACTTAAGAGTTTCCATGGCGGCCTTCTTTCTACCCAGATCAAGCTCATCAAGGAAAATATCAGCGCCAATATTAAACTGACTAAGTATACAGCTCCTACTTACAGCTATGAGCAGGCTCTTGAGAGATACAAGATCGCTCTGGCAAATGCTGTGGTTAAAAAGGGTAAGCTCAGTGAGAGAGCATATATCTGTCTTAAGACTGCATGGCTTATCAGAGGTATGAGAGAGCAGATGATTGCTGAAAACAAGGCGCCTGCAGAAGAAATCCTCAGTCTCGAGAAACAGGAACTTGAGTATATCAAGAATGCATACCAGGGCTTCTATGAGGCAAGAAGCAAGGAGAATCCTCCCATTGCCGGAATGGACAGCACTACCCTTGATTACCTTCTTGCACAGCTTGCATACAAGCTTGGTGATTACGGAACATCCCTTAAGATGATCGAGTCCATTATTACAACAGGTAATAATCCCAGACTCAAGAATAAGGCAATTGATCTTAAGGATGCCGTAAAAGAGGCCAAGGCTAAGGCAAAAGACGGAGAATAATAAGTCTTGAGACTTATGTAAGGTGGGGAGAAAAACATGAAAGAGCAGCTCTATACCATACCGCTCAATGATGCGGTGAATGCCAATGATGAATGCCCTTTTTGCTTTATAGAAAGAAATGTGGAGCAGGATCTTTTGGATTATGTTTTAGGAAGCGGTTCCTCCTATATGGAGGCGGACATGCGCTCCATTACAGACAGTGAAGGCTTCTGCAGGGATCATTTCAAGAAGATGTTTCAGTACGGAAACACTTTGGGAAACGGATGGATCCTTAAGACCCATTAT
>JAEEGF010701737.1_pt1 | contig 47040 bp, 59 predicted proteins | sample 9134171 | NCBI WGS metagenome assembly JAEEGF01 (sample SAMN16246542, study PRJNA631951) | gut metagenome | biome: gut microbiome; feature: rumen; material: AP-attached | host: Bos | place: Iran: Karaj | collected 2018-10
TTTACGTCATTGCTTTACTTTTATGATGGGCTGGCATAACTCTGACAATCCTCATTACTGTATCTATATCAGGACATATTCCCTTAAGGAAGAGATCATGATTCCATGCAACGGAATAACGGGAGCCATTGATGCCATACTTGGAGAACTGGAGAACATCGTGAACAATGGTTGAAATAAGTTGATAGGCACAAAGAAAACAATTCAAAAAACAATAAATATGAAGAGAATAGGCATACTTCTTATCTCCATCTTGCAGTGCTGCTGGGGATTTGCTCAAACCTACAATTCGCAGAACTCTCTAAACAGAGTTGCTTTGGTTTATTTCTTCCAGGATGAAAAAGGTTTCTTCCAAAAGAAGGAAAACTTCAACTTGCAGGAAGTGCTATCAGTCGTGTCCACCTACGGATATGACAAGAAATCACATGAGCTGTACGTGGAAACAGACAGAGCAAACTGCGTAGTCACAGTTACTGATGACCTTCACAAGGTGTTGAAGAAAAGTAAAAGCATACCACAGCTTAAGAGTGATGAACTGTCAATTAAAGCACAGGCCGTGAGCAAAGAGCTTGAAGATAAGTTCGAACGGTTAAACCAGTCAAGACAACGGCACATTGCTGACTCAATTGAAAGAGTGCATCAGGATTCCATACGTCAGGCACGTGAGGACTCCATACGCATAGCTGAAGCAAAAGCTAAAGCAGCAAGATACTTGGAAAACAACAGATGGTTCCGCGTGCCAACAAAGAATCAACAGCTATATTGTACTTTCTGCGAGAAGAACATTAAGGAGGACACACTGTCCATATATGGCATTAACAATGATTCTATTTTTTGGTTTGACCTGAAATGGGGGTATTTGGTGAATCCCTATGACCATGTACATGCAGCCAAAGTACCATTGTCCCTAAAACAAAACAAAGACTATGCCTACCATTGCGAAGTGTTTGCAGACACAATAAAAGCCAAGTCCGCCGGTTTCTCAACGGGAACGGCTGCGCTTCTCAATGCAAATTCATTTCTCAAATATTTGTCTGACCTGCAGAAAGATGCACCCAATGGATTCTTTCTCGATTGGGGATGGGACGATGAGTACTCAACCATCACCTTTAATTTCAAATACATGAATACCAACAAGAACACCATCAAATACATTGAAGTGTTCTTTGTCGTAACGAACGATGTGGGTGATGTCAGGAAGACTGGTAGTTTCAAAGGAACAGGCCCATTGGAGCAATGGGAGTCTGCAAGCTGGAACTGGGATCATTCACGCTATTATGTTGCTGGCGACGCATCCAAGATGAACATATCCAAGGTGATTATCACATACATGAATGGCAGCAAGGTGACTATTCCGAAGAATAAGCTTAGATTTGACCATAGTATAGATTAGTGGAATTAAAAGAAGACAAAACATGAAGAAAATTCTTTTCAACATCGCAGCAATTACGCTTCTGTCATCCGCATTCTGTTCCTGCTCCCATGAGAAGGAGGCACGGGCAGCAGTGGAAAAGTTTATAACAGCATGGAAGAGTGCCGACGAAGTGGATATGAAAGATGCGTATCCTGACGTAGAGAAACTGCCATCGTACTATAAAGCAGACGAAGCATCCATTACTGAAATTAGCTCAGGAGAAAATGACACCTATGAAGCGAAAGTACACATGAAGTTTACCAATGGCTTCGGCAAGACATTTGAGCGAGACATCACCTTCTATGTTGAACCTAAAGAGAAAGACAACAAAGATAGCTACATCGTTTTTGACTCCAAAGGACTGTGCAGCTTCACAGAGAGTGATTCGGAAAAATACTACAAGTTCGCAAAGTCAGTAGGTGCAATTAAGCCTGATTATAAAACCGATGTGCAGATAGCACAGGGAATGGTGGACGCGATGCCTCTGTTCCTGCAATACATGCTTAAAGCACAACTGTACCTTCAGGAGAACGTGACATTTTCTGCATTCAACTGGCAAAAGGGCTATTACTCTGATTATGCTTCTGGTAATGCCGTATGCAAGAACAATACGCCATACGACATCCCTAACCTAAAGTACAAGGTGACATTTTACCGTGGAGATAACGTCGTGACAGAGGACGATGGTTATATCGAATACGGATCATTGAAAGCGGGAGCGTCCACATCCGTCTCATTCTACACCTCATATGTAGGTAATGCGTCAACAGCTCGAATCGAGGCAGTTTTTGACAACGACTTCATTGAAGAGCTAGTCGCAAATTCACGCTATGATGGTACTGAATATAAGGAATCATTAAAGGCAACAAATGATAGCATCAAATAAGGACTTCAACAAAATACAATAATCACAGATGAAAGTATTATCCGTACAACAGCCCTGGGCTTCGGCCATCTGCTCTGGGGTGAAAGATATAGAAAACAGGACATGGCAGCCGAAAGAGGTGCCAGGAAGGATTCTCATCCATGCCGGGGCCAAGAGAGTTCCAAAGGACTTCGACGCAAAGAACCTATGGCCGGAGATGATTTCGACAATGAGCAACCTCAGGCTGTTCGGAATACTGCCTGAATATGAGGATATGCCACTGTCTGCCATCATCGGCTATGTCGAGGTGGTGGGTTTCGATGCTGACAACAATAATGATTCACCGTGGGCAGGACAAGGCTGTACACACTGGCAGTTGGCCGATGCATTCCTGTTCGATGAGCCGATACGTGATGTCAAAGGAAAGCTGGGACTCTTTGACTATCCCCTTGACGAGAACAACCTTCCTCCTGCACACAAGGTCAGTCAGGACTTCCCTGTGTTGGAGGACGGCAGCCTTGAGGTACACATCAGTGACAACGCATGGCAGATGCTTCAAGAGGACGATTCCGTATTCTGCATGGACATCAACGATCCATACGTCATTGAGACCATATGCAAAGAGGATTCCTTCGAGCTGAAGGCCGTCAGGGAGATACGGTTCATCCATGCCGATAGGAAGAAATCACAGAAAGACGTGATAGTCCGCAAAGTGACAAACTGCGGATGGGATGCCTACAAGGATGCCGAAGGCAAAGATCTTACATATAAACTTGATGACGACAGCCCCGACATAACGTGGATGTATGCCGTATACGAACTAGAAAGGGAATAGAGATGGACGGATGGGCACAGACGTATTACCGTACAGAAGAAGACTACAAGCGAGGTACAAACAAGGTTCTTCCTTATGCTGTCAACTGTAAGGAACATAAGAGAATCGGCATACTTACCAAGGCTTTGGATGATGCAGGATTCACCTATGCCTGTACTTTTACTGGCACACCAAGCCTAATGACATCTTTTCTGGTGAATACTGAGTTTAAGATTTACGCCAAGGTTCCATACCCTGTAGGCTACAACTGTGTAAACGACAGAGTATATACTATCGAGGAATTCATCGATGAAATTCTTAATCCATGAAAGGACCTAAATGACAAACAATGGTAATAGATAGATATAACAAAAGGGCCTTGAGCCTTGTAAAGAAAGGTGAAAACCTCTTCATTACAGGTGAAGCAGGAACAGGAAAGTCAACCCTGCTGCGAAAAATCGTGGAAGAGCTGCAAGGGAAAAGAGCACTTGCTGTCATCGCTCCAACAGGGGTGGCCGCTGAAAATGTGAAGGCTTCCACTATCCATCACTTCTTCAGTTTCAAGCCTTTCCTGTTTCTTCCAGGTCATAAGAACAAAGAAATCTATCAATTGGATGAAGGGGGCATTGCATTGGTCAAGAGACTGGAGTTACTGATTATCGATGAAGTGAGTATGGTGAGATGCGACATGCTCGATGCTATCGATGAGGTGCTCCGGTATTACAGGAAATCAAAGGAGCCTTTCGGCGGCATTCAGCTTGTAATGTTCGGTGACCTGTACCAGCTAAGCCCCGTGGTGACGAGAGAAGATGAAGCAGAACTGAGCAAATATTACAACTCATATTACTTCTTTTCTTGCAAGGCATTGCAGAAAATGAACTATAAGATGATTCAGCTGAAGGTTATCTACAGACAGGATGACCCTGTATTTATTGAAATGCTGAATCATGTCAGGAAAGGGAAATTAACAAAGAAGGATATTGAAATTCTGGATGAAAGAGTTGAACCGAATTATAGACCGGGCGTAAAGGATGGCATTTTGACGGTTATGACTCATAACAAAATGACCAATGACTGGAATGAGGAACTATTTGGCAAACTCAGGACGAAAATGTATTATTTTGGGGGAGAAAAGAGTAAAGGATGGTATGGGGAAACACCTGTACCCACAGACCTCTATCTGAAAAAAGGTTCGCGGGTGATGTTCCTGCGAAATGATAATAACGGCAACAGATACCAGAATGGCACATTAGGATGGGTTGAAGAGGTGTCGTATTTCCGTATTAAGGTTCGACCCGATGGCGGCGAACCCATATATGTTGAACAGGCAAGATGGGAACAGAATGAGTATTATGTAGACGAAAAGACAAAGGAAATAAAGACCCGCGTAAAAGGTTCTTTTACACAATACCCGCTGAAACTGGCCTGGGCTGTGAGCATCCACAAAAGCCAGGGGCTTACATTCGACGAGCTGGCTATTGAGGCATCAAAGGCGTTTACTTATGGACAGGTGTATGTGGCTCTTAGCAGATGTACCAACCTTAAAGGTATTCACCTGCTCTCGCAAATTCCCGTCCACACAATCAATGCAGACCCTAAGGTAGACCTGTACCTCAAAAGCATAGACAGGAAAGGCAACGTTAATCTCCCAGAAGAACTGGAGCCAAACGACATTGAGCGGTCACCGCTTAGAATCTGGATTCGCTACAACACATACAGGAACTTCAAAAATGGTACTAAACAAAAGTGCCATAGAGCCATATCGGATGGTGACCTCGCTGGGAAAATCTTCAAGCATAAGAATGGTAAACTCTGCGTGCAAAAAGCGTTTAAGGATATAAAGAAGGATTGGCACTTTTGGGACGATCACGAAGGACACTGTCCTTTCATCATCAGACAGTACAAGAAGGTAATTTTTGAAGTGAGGGATTATCCTTATGTACTGGAAGCAGAAATAACAGGACAAATCAAAACATATGAAACTAAGGACACCGACGGGGATGCCTGCTGGGGCTTTGAGTTTTATGTGCGAAATGTGAAAGAGAAACGAATTGAGGGAAGAGGGCTGATTGCAACCATTGTAACATAATAATGTCATTATGAATATACTTGAATGTAACTGCCAGTGGCACTTTGCCGAGCAGCCCTATGCCAGCCAGGACATAGGACCGAACAATGCTGCTGCCGAGCATTTTATCGCAACACCATATCCATCTCTCATCAGAGAGGCCATACAGAACTCTCTGGATGTGGTGGCTGACCCTAACCAGCCGGTCAAGATGCGCTTTGAGTTTGGCAAGCTGCGGGCAAAGACGTATGAGGGCTTCTATGGCCTGAAAGAACACATAGAGGGTGTCATCAAACTGTATGGCGCCAAAGCGGAAAAGGAGTATACTCCCATGCTGAAACATTTTGAGCGGACCTTCTCAGGACAAGGAGAACTGTACTATATCAAAGTGTCCGACTTCAACACGAAAGGCATGGACTACAGGAAAGATGATACCAGTTCCCCGTTCTATGCTTTCATGCGTGCCCTTGGTGTTACAGCGAAAGAGGATGACTCATCCGGCGGTTCGTTCGGCTTTGGCAAATCGGCTTACTTCCTGATGTCACCCATCCACACCGTACTGGTTTCAACAATGACGGAGGCGGGCAAAACCTACTTTGAAGGTGCAGCACGTCTCTGTACGCATTTGTATAGAAACCAGGAAGGAAAGGAGGTGAAATTCCAACACTACGGCTACTATGACAACCAAGACGGGATGCGACCGGCCTCTGTGCAGACCGACATTCCCAACAAATTCAAACGCGAGGAAGTGGGTACGGACATCTACATCATGGGAGTGGACGGGGCTGAGGAGAAACAGCAGGAAGCCATTGACGAGATGGTGAAGTCCTCACTGCGGAACTTCTGGATGGCCATCCTACAAGGGAGATTGATTGTAGAGATTGCCGATATAATAATAGATGCAGCGTCTCTTGATGACTTGATGAAAGCTCACTTCCCTGAGGTGATGGATAGGATAAAGAACGGCGACAACTATAACCCAAGGCCTTACTATGAAGCCGTGAAGAACGTTGGCACGTCAAAGGAATTCCTTCGCATAGACAGACAACTGCCTTTGCTGGGTGATGTAGCACTCTTCGTGTGGAAGAACAAAGAAGCACGCGATGGAGTCATACACCTCCGCAAGCAACGGATGTTCATATTCCGCTATAGGAAATATTCATCCAGCTACGGGTACTATGCCGTGTTCATCTGTACAGATAATCATGGAAACAAACTGCTGCAGAGCATCGAAGACCCGTCGCACAGAAAATGGGAGCCAAGGCGGAACAGGTCATTAGGCAAGAGAATCATGGATGAGATAGATTCTTTCATGGCAGAATGTCTACAGGATCTTTTCATGACGGATGACGGTGGGCCGTTAGGAGTGACTGGTCTGGAGGACTATCTGTTCGTACCTGAAGAACTAGTGGCATCAGAAAGGGAGGATGTGGAAGACAACCCGTTCTTCGGAGAGCCAAGCAAGGAGGTGCAGGAAGAAGGCACTTCACCAGTCTCGATAATCGAGCCTCCAAAGCCAACCATTAACAACGAGAGGAAGGAGGCAATAGGAAAAGTCATCACCGTAACGCCCCCCACAGGTGGAGAACAGCAGTCGGAAGGCCCTCTGGGAGGACACCAAAGGGGAGAGGGAAAGAAGAAAAAGAAAGGAACGGGAAGTAGCCCTGACAGGACTGCCTTCACACCAAGCCCGGTTGAGACTCCAGGGGAGTTCCTGGAGAACATCCCCGTCCGATACCGTGTGATGGCAGAACGTAAAAACGGAACGATGGTTCACTCGATTATCATCAAGTCGGACTTCGACGTGGAACGGGGACAGATAGAGATTGTGGTCGGTGGTGAAGAAAATGATGAGACGATAGACATCGTGGACTCCTCCATGGGAACACCAGAGGGTAATGTCGTTACCAACCTGAGACTAGAGAGAGGAAAGTCCAACATCGTGGAACTGAAGTTCGCTGACCAGATGAAACACGCTATAAAACTGACAGCCTATGAATTTAAATAATGTTACATTTCCATATCCTGTGCTGGGCAGTTTCGATGACATCCTGCCAGCACCGGAGGAGCCGAAGGTTGAGCTGACGACTGACAAGATAGCTTATCACTTCAGCATTGACCTGGCTTATGACAACGACGAGATTAAAAAGCTGGTAAAGGAAGACTATGCCGATTATGTCTGTGAGGTGAGCTGCGATGCCACCCGCTTCAGGACTTGCTATAAGAGCAAAGAACTGCATTTCGGCATTGACATCCCACGCAGGGCTGTAGCAGGACGTATAAACTTCGCATGTACCATCACAGTCAAGAAACCCATCATGGACTATGTGAACAAAGGGTTCCATTCGGATTATTATGGCCACACCTTCAACATGGAGCCTGGAGACCTGCTTGGGATGTTCTCACAGTTCTTCTACTTTGCCGACATCAAATATGACAAGCTGAAGGCGGTAGGGACATTTATGGAGATAGTTCCCACTGATGACGAATGGGCATCGACCATACTGAATAAAGACAAGATAGAGCTGCGACTGCCGAGGGTACAATATGAGCAATACAAGAGCAACCCCGCAGTAAACAGCAAGGCAGACATACTACACGCCTCTGTGGTGCTGAACTCCCTTACTTACGCACTATGCAGGATAGAACAGTTCTCAGAGAAGAAATGGGCACAGACGATTGACTACCGTATTAAGACTGAGCCGGAGCTATCAGAATTCAAAGACCAGGCACCCGAAGACTGGCGCGTGGACAAGCTGACGCAGATACTCTTAGGGAAGCCGTATGAACGGCTATTCAACTATCTTATCAACAATGATGTAAACAATGATTGAACATGGCACTGCAAACAATATTGAAGAAGTCATATTTGGAGAACATCTTTGAAGAGGTGGAACAAGGCATCGGCCTTGACCGTTTCAAAGAAGATTCGTTCCCCTATGACGAGAATTATTTGCTTGTAACTCCGCAAGTGAAGCATCCAGAGAACATGCTTAGTCAGCTTAAAGCGACGACAGACGGGGACTTCCAGTCTGCCGTAGCCATCTATAACGCATATCCAACGCTGACACCCCTCCAGGCCATCAATGTCCAGTTCTGGGAGTCACTTTGCCTTACAGACGCTTTTCCCTATATGCGGGACAGATGGCATCTAAGAGAATCAAAGGATGACGAAGAGCTTAAAAGAGGAATCATCAACCATTTCACCATGGAGAACGGCTTGATGAGACACGGACTTGGTGGCTTATGGTGGCTTGTTCATCTGACCGTTGACGAAGACAGGGACCAACGCTATGAGCTAACAGAGATGTTGTTCAAAAACTACACGCTGCGCTTCATTCGCTTAGGTGTGGGCAAGGTGATACAACACAAGGAGGCTGCTATCGGCATCCTCCAGTTCATCAAAGACAATGAGAAATATATCACCAGCATGGAGAACGTGGCGAACAGCCTTACATCTTACTTCAACAAGCTGGGAGCAGTCAAACAGCTGACATTCCTTGACAGACAGTTCTTCTACCATGAGATGGAAGAGCATATCGACGAGTTTATGAACACGAGCAACAGAGATACCCAGAACAGCGAGGACGAATCCAATGACCGTTGACATATAACTCTCTAAGGATTGTAGCGAAGAAACTATACATATACCAATCATCAGAAGACAATGACATTCCGAGAACTGATAGTACGGTTTAATCCCATCCAAAACAAGAACAGTCTGAACGATTTGCTTGCTTTGGTGGAGAGAAACTTTGGTGTTTTTTCCAGGGATATGGAGTTAGACATCAGGGCTATTATAGTGAATGAGGAAGTGAAAAGCTATTTCGACCGTATCATTCATGAAGACCATCCGCAGTTGGAGTATGACAAAGAGAAGCAAACGAAAAAGAAGGTATCTGATACTCCAGATGATATAGAAAGGAAAAAGAAGAAAAAGGCTGAAAAGAAGAGGAGGAAAGAAGAAAGGAAAAAAGGTGTCAACCCCGAACTGACCTTAGCGCAGGAACAATCTAAGCATAGTCAGAAAGGAAATACTCGCTCCAAATGGGACTTTCCTGATTATGTTCTGCGCCGTCTTGTCAAAAATGGAAGAGACTATTCAAAAGAGACTATTGCCTCGCAAGTCAGAGACACCAAATTGTCTGACCGTGAGAAATGGGAAGCGAACAGAGTACATATCATATCTGTTCCTATGGGGGGACAAAACAAGAAATATTAAAAGATAGCCTGAATACAAGAGATACACATGGATAAAAGAGAAGCTATAAGTAGGTTAGAGGATGCAAGAGACCTGATAACTGAGGCCCAATATATGATAGAGGGGATTCTCCCTCATGTCAATATATTGGGTGTCAAAAAAATGGAGATATTGGAACCTGTAACAGACATCCTGAAAATCTTGTCTCAGCTGACCTTGAAAGGTAATATAAACACCGACATCCCCGTGGAAGGCATGTACAAAATGTTATACCATGACTACAAAAAGGTCTGTCAGGAGAAAAAAGACCTCCAGGATGATGTGGTCGCTCTGATGAGTGACAAACAATGGGACACGGACACGGCTTCACTTAATCTCAAGCTAATGCGGGCTGAGAGGAAAATTGAAGATTTGTCTAAAAGCCTGGAATCCAAGAAAGAGAAAATATCATACCTTAAAGCTCAAAAGACAGAACTTAGGCATAAACTCAAAGAACTCGGGTACAATATACAAAATGCTGATGAGGACTCTGACAATGAAGCGGATGAATAACGGACTGCCACAATAAAGAATTATCAACATGCCAAACGATACACAGAACCTTCCTGCAGTAAGCTACTACACTCCGGTGGAGTTGGTGGGCATCTACCGTTCTTTCCTAGAAAGAGGAAAGAGCAACGGCGTGGTCTGGCTGCGAGGCATTTACATTCAAAAGCCTAACCAGAATCCTGGATGGGCAGCGTTCTATGACGAGCTGCGGGATGTCAATACAAATGTTACAGTTACGCTGAAGATCAACCGGCAGGACCGAAGCCGCCTTCAGTCGAACAGCCTCGTTCAGGTAGGCGGCATCATTGAGCTGAACCCATTTACCAACGGCACCATACAAATCGTTGTCAATGTCACACGATTCGAGATTGTCAAAGACCAGTTCATAACAGAGAACGAGCTGAAACTGTTCGACCTCAGAAAGAAGAAGCTGGCATCCGGCCTGAAAAACGTCAAGGCCGTACTCAGCCAGATAATCATGGAAGGCAAGAGGAAGCCGAAGGTGGCGCTTATCCTGGCACAGGGTACAAGGACACAAGGAGACTTTGAGGATGGATTGCGTGCGGCGAGGGCCTCCTTTGACTTCGATGAGACAAGGGTGACATTCACACAGACGGAGGCACTATGCAACATCATCAGGAGTCTGGACGGACAGGGATATGATGCCATCGCCATCTACCGTGGCGGCGGCATCGACTCTAACACGGACGTGGACAAGCCCGAGGTCATCGAAGCTGTCGTGGGCCTGAAGACGGCCTTCATATCAGGTGTGGGACACAGGCCGGAAACAATATTCCTACGCGAAGTGGCGGACTACTGGACGTCAACACCGCAGGGACTTGGCCAGTATTTCTCAGAGATTCATGAGAATGCTTCAGCCATGCGGAACAACTCCCGTGCTGCGCTCATCGAGGACATCAAGAAGCAGTTCATCAAGCAGATTGAGGACGCAAACAAGAAGAACAAGGAGCTGCTGGCACAGATAGAGAAGATGACCAAACAGGCACAGGAGCAGTCGAAAGCAAATCAGGAAGCACAGAAGAAACAGCTGGAGGAGAATACCAAGAACCTTCAGAAGCTGCAGGAGGAGAACAAGAAGAACCTTGAAGCACAGCAGAAGAAGAACGATGAGGCACTTGCCAAGCTCCAGGGTGACAACAAGAAATCCTTGGAAACATTCCAGAAACAGGCAACAGAGCAGCTGGAGGCGGCAAACAAACAGAATGCCGCTCTTCAGAAACAGCTCCAAGACCTGACTAAAAGCCAAGAGTCCACCTTCAAACAGTTACAGGAACAACAGAAAGAAACAACCAGGAAACTGGAAAAAGAACAGCAACACAGCCGGGAGCTGGAGCAGAAACTGGCCTCCAGAGGGAATAACAGCATTGTGTTTGTGATAATTGCTGCTGTGGCATTAGCTATCGGATTTATCATTGCAAAATCTTTATAAAATTCTATGCTATGTACGAAGACAAGATAATAAAAAGCATCGTTAAAAAGGTGTGTGACAAATGCGGTATTATGGTAATCATCCATCCTAACGGAGAACGTGCAGAAGGATATTCCTTTATCGTAACTGACATGCTCTGCTCATGGGTGGTGGATGAACTAATCAATGCCATCAATCAAGCATACCCTGATGGAAAGCCTCTTGGAACATGGAGAATCCAACACGGCAGAAGCCAGCTCCCCTGTGCTGGTGTTAAGGAAGACCGCTATGACGAATGTATGGAATTGCGGCTAATGTGGGCCGACTATGACAAGAATCTCTGGGAAACGTAGAGGAAGAACCATCAAGAGAACGAACAAATGAGCATGTATGATGATGACGGTCATTATAATAGCTGCAATTATCTTCTGTGCCGTGGCTTTGTTGGCAGAAGACTTCGGAAAGCCGCGAGGAAATGGAGCATATGGAAGAAACGCCAATAGGGCAGACAGCAGAAAATCTTCAAGGGATACAAGAAACTATTCCGATGTGTATTGCCCGGAATGTGGCAGTCCTAATGTGACAGTCTTTCGTGATGGAACATGCAGATGTCAAGATTGTGAGTTCCCTTTTCATGTTGACTACCTATAATTGATTATGAGAAAAATACATTACCTCACACTACTCCTGGGGTGCTCCCTATGGTCAGGGTGTAGCCAGAAAGACAAAGGAACGGTGGAACAGCCGACAGATGAAACGACACCTTCAACCGCGACTTATGAATATGTTCCTTCAGTACAAAAGGAGGAAATACAGCAAGAAAAAGTGCCTACGACTCCGATTATAAGCGAACCTTTGAGCGATGTTGAAGACGCTTATGAGGAAGGTGCTGCACAGGCAGAGGAAGACCGGCTTGCCGGGCATCCTGGCATGAACTATGCGGATGACTACGAAGATGATGACGAGAACGAGGCATACGAAGAAGGGTACGAGGACGAATAGTAGCATAAGGAATGATATACTTACCAACCAATTTAGAAAAAATGCTCGCCGAGCCGGTTCCTGACAATATGATTGTCAAGAAACATGTTTTGGTAATCAATGAATAACAATAAAACGATAAGGGAAATAAAATGATTATACTGATTGCCATTATCATAGTAATTGCCTTGTTTGTTCTATTGGCAGCAAGACATGGCAAAAAACCATGTTTCTTGACTTTCAGGATTGCCACTTATGGCGGCAGTAGCTATATATCTGAGATAGAAGTTAACGAAAGGGGCGAACTGGTGGCCATGACTCACAACGATGTTATAGGAGAACACTCCCCATATCCTTTGAAGACAGAAGGATCGGTGGAGTATTACGTTTCTGTAAGGTTTGATGTCTGGGCAGAGAAAGAACTTGGCAAGAATTACAGCTTCAAGAATAAAGGATGGAAGACATTCAGATGTCCTGTTATAAGAAATGGGAAACAGCTCACCTATAATGAATATGGACTAGTGACTAACCCTAAAACACGTTCAAGGGAGAATCCCACTAAAAGAGTATGGTATGAAGAAAGCGGGCCACCCAACAATACAAGAATCAAGCATACAGAGTATGTAAAACTATAGCAATACAAGCAACTGAATGATGGATAAAAGGAAACATATTATCGGCATCATATTACTCTTTAGTATCGTTCCGATTATGAAGGCACAGCAGACAAAGCTGTCGCGGGAAGAAGCAGAGCAGATACGAGAAAGGATTATGAAAGAGTGGCTTTCAGACCAGGTATCCCTCCTGAAGCATAACGACGAGACACACTCTATCACACAAGGTGACCTGCACATGCGCTACGATGTGAAGGTGTTTGGACAGGAACCTGCCGACGGGCGCAGCCTGTGGATCTCGATGCATGGCGGGGGCAACGCGCCGACTTCCCTCAACGACAGCCAGTGGGAGAACCAGAAACGGCTCTACCAGCCCGAAGAAGGGATCTATGTGGCACCACGCGCCCCTTGGGACGATTGGGATATGTGGTTCAAACCGCCCATCGACGCGATGTTTGACGAGCTGATACGCACGATGGTGGTCTTTCATCATGTCAATCCCAATAAGGTCTACCTCCTTGGCTATTCGGCGGGAGGCGATGGTGTTTGGCGCATGGCACCGCGCATGGCAGACAGATGGGCGGCAGCGTCGATGATGGCGGGACATCCCGGTGATGTCAACCTGCTCTCTTTGCGTAACCTTCCGTTCATGATATGGTGCGGTGGTGACGATGCCGCATACGACCGCAACCGCGTAGATGCAGAGCGAGGCAAGGAGATGGACTCCCTGCAGCAAGCCGACCCGGAAGGGTACATCCATGAGACGCATATCGTACCAGGGAAGCCACACTGGATGGACTTGGAAGACAAGGCGGCACTTCCGTGGATGGCACAACACCAGCGTAACCCGTACCCCAAGACAGTGGCATGGGTACAGGGTGACCGTGGCCATATGCACTTCTACTGGATTGGCGTGCCGGAAGGCGAGACAAAGAAAGGGGCGGAAATACGCGTCGCCGTCAAGGATAACACCATCAGCATCCTGTCTGATGACTACAGCACAGCAAAGCTATACCTCAACGACGACATCGTCAATCTCGACCGTCCTGTAACCGTGAGATGGGGGAAGCAGAAAGTCTATAAAGGCCGTCTGCCACGCACCGAGGAGAACCTGCGTTCCACCATGACCCAGCGAGGCGATCCAGCCTACTGCTTTCCCTCACAGGTGACGGTGAAACGTTCAAATTGAATCATATTCTTACACCAGATGAAGTAATTAAGTCGGAACATTAATAACATATAAACCAAAGGAACAAATGAAAAAGCTAACAACAATCATTCTTCTTACCTGCCTGACGCTGGCAGCATCAGCCCAGGACGGGGCTATCAAAGTGAACTCGACAGGCGCAAAGCCCACAATCACAGACTTTGCGAAATCCTATCTCGGCACATTAACCAATGATGAAGATGTGGAAGAATGTGAGCGTGAAGGGATGGGTATCTATACTAACATGGAAACGGCCATCTCATGCCAGAGCAAGGGACTGCCATTGAAGGAAAACGAGACACTCACCATCGACACGAGGAACGGATACCTGCTCTATGAATGGAAATACGGGAATGATATGAGCAGGGTGGAAATGTGCTTCTGGAACGAGGCAGACGGCAAGCACAAACTGTTTGCCTGTTCGCGCGAGACCTTCTCTGACGGGCGCTACGTCTGCGGACAATTTGACGACCACAGCTTTTACCGCTACAACAATGCCACAAAGAAGATGACTTATGTGGATGCCGAAGAAATCGGTTTCTATGAAGCGACAAAAGACATCGATGGCGGCTTTATGTCAATCGAACTTCCGCGTGTAGGCAAGAACATCGCGGTAACGGTGTGGTTTCAAGATGGAAAGAAACTAAATAGAACGCTGAAATGGAACGGGCGCAAGTTTAACCATGAGCAGCGACCGTAACTTGAAGTTAGTGACACTAGGATTGACTTGATACGTATTTGATATGTATAATACATCTGAATTTCTGGAACAATATAAAAGCCTTGAGAGGTGGGCGGAGTCACAGTACGGAGACGATGGCATCAAAACACTGGAGCAAGAGCATCACGATAGAAAGGTGCAAGCGGAAGTACGTTACTTCAGGTCGATAAGAAACGTACTGAGCCATAACCCCAACGGCTCAACAAGGCCTCTTATAGAACTGACAGACGAGTTCAAAGAGAGGTTTGAGGCTCTTTGCGGCAAGCTGATGAATAACATCGCCGATAAATTCATCCCCTACAAGGAGATATACAAGAGGGAAATGAGTGACAAGGTACTGCCGACCATTAGCACCATGAAAGAAAGGTCATTCTCTTATGTACCTGTCATGAACGGAAAGAAGATATGGGGCGTGTTCGGAGAGTCAACCATCTTCGACATGGTAAGCGGAGGAGAATCCCCCAACTTACAAGAGGGACTACAGATGCTCAGCATCAGCAAATATATCACTAAACAGCATGAAGATGGCCCTATAGAATATATGAGGAGCAATGCCTCCATCGATGATGTCAGGAAGTTGTTTGCTGATGCATTGGAGGACGGTAGGAGAATAGATACCGTATATTTCACCACTACAGGCGACCAGAAAGGTGACCTGGTGGGAATGCTGACAATCTGGGATTTACCAAACATATAATTTATTCAACATGGAAAAGAATAACACAAACATGTCGGAACAGGCTGTTCAAGCACTGATAGATGAATTCAACGCTCTGGTAGGAAGCAATGCATGGACTTCTGCACGTGCTGCTCACGACAAAGCCATGATTGATGCTTTCATAAGCAATGGCATAGACATTTCTGCCATATACAGTGACGGCAAAATATCTTTTGCACACAAAATCAGCATGGACAAAGATGGCAAATCTGTTGTTATTATTGACTAAGAGATGATTACGATAGAAAATGCACTGAGAATAGCTGTTGAAGCGCACGAAGGACAGAAAGACCTTGACGGCATTCCTGTCATCCTGCATCCCATGACGGTCGCTGTAGCGGGTCGGAACCGTGAGGAACAGGTGGCAGGACTGCTACATGACGTGGTGGAGGATACCGACATCACGTTTGACGAGTTGTTGCAACGTGGCGTGGACGAAGAGATTGTTGATGCCCTTCGATGTGAGCCACACGACAAGAACGCCTTGACCTACGACGAGTATGTGCAGCGTATTGCCGCTTCTGGTAATGACATCGCCATCCATGTGAAATACAATGATCTGTGCCATAACCTGAGACGCGGACGTGCAGGAGGGCATTGGGACATAGTGAAAAAGCATGAGAAGGCCCTGAGCATCATCGAACCGTTAGTGAGACAGGAATGAGATACTTCAGAAACAACAGGGAAAAGGCGGTCATCAGGGAAAATGACAACGACAGACGCTACTACAAGGTGTTTGACGATATCAACCACTGTGCCTCAGAGGAGATAGCCGCCAACGCTGACAGTAAGATAGCTTACGGTGAGGTTGGCATAGGCAGCCGCTATCCGCTTACTGAGGTGAGCAAGGGCTGGTATGATGGCTTCGGCATAGACTGGCGCTATGATACCAGCAACGGCCACAATATCTTGCTGTTAGACAGGAGGACATATACACAGGAGATGATAGACCAGCATAACGCACTGGATGACATCTACAACGACGGCGAGCCGTTTGATGACATCTATGAGGTGCTGGGTGATGTATGAAGGAATGAATAATCAACAATAGATTTGTTAGGAGCAATAATAGGTGACATAGTAGGCAGCCGGTGGGAGTTCAACCCCACCAACGACTATAACTTCGAGTGGCTGTCAAAGGAAAACGGCTTCACAGATGACACCATCTGTACCGTGGCAGTAGCTGATGCGCTGCTTCACGGAAGGGACTTCGGTGAAAGCCTGCATGACTGGTGCAACCGCTACCCGCATCCGATGGGTGGCTACGGAGGACGCTTTGGCGCTTGGGTACGAAGTGACAATCCCCAGCCCTACAACTCTTATGGGAATGGGTCAAGCATGCGCGTGAGTCCTGTGGCCTACTGGTATGAATATGTCGATGAGGTGCTGGATGCAGCAGCGGCAACAGCACTGCCCACCCATAACCATGATGAGGGAATCAAAGGCGCACAGACAGTGGCACTGGCCATCTTCAGGGCTTTGCAATTCAACAAGAAGTCCTACCAAGCGGCACCCATGCACATCGACGAGATCCTTCAGGAGTGCGTACAGTTCTCAGGCTATGACATCAACATGCCGAAAGAATCGGTGCTGAACCGCTTCGACGAGACGTGTCAGGGCACGGTGCCGGTGGCCCTGAAAATCATCAGCATGGCAACGGACTTCGTGGATGCCGTGCGCCTGGCCGTCAGCCTCGGTGCCGACGCAGACACGCTCGGTGCCATCGTGGGAAGCATTGCAGAAGCCATCTGGGGCGTGCCGAACAGTATCAGAAGTCAAATAAGCGACATACTCCCAGACGAGATGCAGATGGTCTATGGGGAATTCCGTCATGAAAGGCCATGGATAATCAAGAAACTCAGTGACACGACATTCTACAGAAAAGAATTTAGCGAAGTGGCTTGGGACATGCTTGAAGATGACGACCGCGAGGAACTTAAGGCAGAAGTGGAAAAAAAGAAAGACAATGCGCGGCGTCTTATGGCCGAGCGCAGCAAAGCAAGGGATAATTGGTAGGCAAGGATGGAAAACATGAAGGAAATAGAAGATGCCCTTAAAGGGATGCTGGAGAGCTTTCGGGAAAAGGAGGCTCGCGAACAGAAAGAGCGGGAGCAAGAGAAAGAAAGGGAGAAGAGAAGGAAGGAACTTTACCATTTCTTCTACGAGAAAGCCGCTCCCATGACGTTCTTTGTCCCCAAAGACTCGTCACTGTTAGACGCTGGGAAAGATGCGGAAAAAGAATAATAGTCACCGAATCCTACTTTACATATTAAGACACAGGACATGATGAGAATAATAAAAGATATTGCCTTAATTCTGCTTGTAGGAATGACGGGCATTTGCAATGCTCAAAACATCGTGGCAATGATGCCGGATAACGGGGCTGCCGAAGTGAACATTGACACGCACCTGATACTGACGATGGACGAGGATGCTACCGTCGGGCATAGTGGCTTCGTGTCTGTTTATGACCGAAAGAATGGCAAACTGGTTGACCGCATAGACATGAGCATTCCTGCCGGGCCTACAGAGCCGCAGCCAAGGAATCCTGATGCCATATACACACCTATTCCCTATACATATAAGGTGCAGCACATCACCAACAGCAACACCAAGGCGGGAACACCGTCGGGAGTGAATGCAAGGGATAAGGGCAACTATCAGCTCGACATCATCGGCGGATTCTCTGACGGTTTCCATTTCTATCCCGTCATCGCGCACGGCAAGCAGCTGACCATCTACCTGCACCACAACATGCTGGAGTATGGACACGAATACTACGTGACCATCGACAAGGGTGTAATAGAAGGCTTCGACGGCATACGCGGCAAAAAAGGTTGGACGTTCCGCACAAAGGACAAGGCTCCCAACCTGTCGTCGCGACGGCTGACGGTGACCGCCGACGGCACGGGCGATTTCTCTACCGTCCAAGGAGCAATGGACTTCATCCCTGACTCGCTGACATCGGAGGAGAAACGCTACACCGTATATATCAAGAACGGCGACTACGAGGAACTGGTGTATTTCCGTAACAAGCGGTTCGTCACCATCGAGGGCGAGAGTCGCGAAGGAGTAACGATTCACTATCCGAACAACGAAGTGTTCAACCCGCATCCCGCCGACATCAAAACCAACGAAGTACGCGGGACGTTCCCCTCACGGCGTGCTGCCTTTGCCGCCGACAACTGCAGCGACCTCATCTTCCGTAACCTGACAATAAAAACAGACTGCAAAGGACAGGCAGAGGGATTGCTGGTCAACGGTGAGCGGAACTTCTTCGACAACATTCACATCATCGGCGACGGCGACGCGCTGCAGGCCAATGGCAGCTGCTACTGGCTGAACTGCCGCATCGACGGCGGCGGCGACACGGTGCTGGGACGCGGGCCGTCGTTCTTCAACCACTGCACGCTGACCAGCTATGGTGCATTCATGTGGATACGCAACACGGAGGAGAACCACGGCAACGTCTTTGTGGACTGCCATTTCAAAGGTCTCTCAGATTATGCGGAGATAGGCCGGCTGCCTGACAACAAGGGCAAGAACTACCCCCATGCCGAGTGTGTGCTGCTGAACTGCACATTAGAGAACATCCCCGACAACGGATGGGGGAGGATTGACGACGGTGCAAAGACTGCAACCCTGCTGGAGTTCAATAGCCACGACACGGAGGGAAAACCTGTTGACATTAGCAAGCGCAACACGCTGATGCGCCAGCTCAACCCCATCCGCGATGCAGAGGTGATAGGACACTATTCCGACAGCCGTTGGGTGTTAGGATGGTAATAACAATTCATACACAACAAGAAAACAGGAATCATGAGATTATTGACATTGATAGCGACAATGATGCTGGCAGCATCGGCAACAGCACAGGAGAACTTGCAGAAAGGAGCTGTTGACACACAAACGAAGAAAACCTTCACCGTGATAAAGCAGAATCCTATTACCTCTGTGAAGAACCAATACCGCAGTGGGACATGCTGGGCATACGCCACGCTGGGCTACTTCGAGAGCGAGATACTGCGAAAGACGGGAAAGACATACGACCTGTGTGAGATGTTCGTGGTGAACAAGGACTATATGGACTGTGCCACCCACTATGTGCGGATGCACAGCTACAGCCAGATCTCAGAAGGCGGCTCCTGTGACGATGTGCTGGAGGTGATACGCCAGCATGGCATCTGTCCTGAGGATGCAATGCCCGCACCCGGCTCACTGACAGGCGACTCACTGGCCAACTTCAAGGTGTTCTTTCCTGAGCTGGAGCGTAGGGTGAGCGGCATTGTCCGCAAGGACGCGAAGGAGCCGCAACCACATTGGCGCGATAGTGTTCAGACGGTCATAGAGCGTTACATCGGCCAGTGCCCGGACTCTTTTGTCTATGAAGGAAAGACGTTTACTCCAAAGTCGTTTGCAGAGAGTCTTGGCCTTGACCTTGACGACTATGTAAGCCTGACCAGTTTCACACATCATCCCTTCAACCAGTGGTTCATCATCGAAGCCCCCTACAAATGGAGGTTGAAGCCCAGCTATAACATTCCCATCGGAGAGTTGATGGAGGTACTCGACAAGGCATTGGACGCTGGCTATACCGTAGCATGGGGTGGCGACGTGTCGGGCGATTTCACACGGACAGGATTAGCTATGCTACCTGATGGCGTAGTGCCGACACAGCAGATGCGGCAGGAGCAGTGGGATGACTGGCGGTTCACCTACGACCATGTGATGCTTATATATGGCAAGGCCGTTGACGAACGGGGTAAGCCTTACTACTTGGTGAAAAACTCCTGGGGGGAAAGCGGCGACTACAAAGGCACATGGTATATGTCACGCGAATACATGGCACTCAACACCACCTATCTGTTCCTCAACCGCCATGCCCTGCCTAAAGCTCTTGACAAGAACATAAGGAAAGTTGGACTATAAGAACTATTCATAAACAAACGATTATGACAAGACAACACATTGTATTCCTGACAGGTGCAGGTGTTAGCGTAGAGAGCGGACTGAGCACGTTTCGTGGTAAAGATGGCTTATGGACAAATGAGGAATGGGCCTACCTCGCAAGTACGGAGGCACTCTATAATGACACGCAACGATGCCTCGACTTCTATAACTTCAGGCGCAAGCAGCTGGCAGAGGTGGAACCAAACGATGCGCACCGAATGATAGCCGAGCTGGAGAAAGAGCATGAGGTGACGGTCATCACACAGAACGTCGATAACCTGCATGAGCGTGCCGGTTCGACACAGGTCATCCACCTGCATGGGGAGCTGAGCAAGGTCTGCTCAATGGACAACCGGACAACGTGTGTGAAGGAATACCCACTTACCACTCCTATCATGGTAGGTGACAAGGCTGATGACGGGGCACAACTGCGACCTTACATCGTGATGTTCGGGGAATATGTGGATAGCATGGATGTGGCCATCAAATATGTGAGCTATGCCGATATATTCGTAGTGATTGGAACATCCCTGAAAGTGTACCCGGCAGCAGGATTCATCAATTACGCTCACCATGAGATTCCCAAGTTCGTGATTGACCCTGGGGAAATGGATCAATGCACCCAGCTTGGCTTCACTCACTTCAAAACTACAGCTACAGAAGGCATGAAGATGTTTCTGGAGGCATTCAGGGAACTATAAAAATTTGTGATATGGTAAGAATAACAGCAGAGAATTTTATTACTGACGATAGGACTAATAAAGTCTATATCTCCAGTCTTATAGATAAGGCAAGTGGCGATCTTGATGCAGAAGTACGCGGTGAGCTGAAGTCTTGTATTATGAAGTTTTGCCCTGATACTGAGATTCTGTACAACACTAATGATGTTTGGACGCGAGACTACATGCCAATACAGTTGACTGAAGATGTATTCCTGGGGTATACCTACAAACCGGACTATTTAGAAGAATATCCTGAATGCATCACGAACTGGCAGCTGCACGATGTACATACGAATAAACAACTTGCAAATAATGAGCGATTTAATTTCAAGGTTGTTCAAATACCCATTATCCTAGACGGTGGCAATGTAATAAAGGCCATTGTGCGAGGCAAACCATGTTTCATCATGTGCAATAAGGTTCTTGAAGAGAACAATGTGAGCTATGAAGATTTCGATAACTGGTGGAAACAATGGTGGAAAGACAATTTTGATGGAACAGAGATGGAATACGTCTTGTTGCCATGGGAAGGATCAGGGGATAATCCTATTGGTCATGCAGATGGCATGGTTAGGTTTATAGAGGATGGAAGAGTGCTGTTTACCAACTACGAAGATTATGAGGGCAACAATTATCCTGCTGAATTATATGTTAAAAAACTATCTGAAGTTGGCTTCGAAGTGGAGAAATTGAGCTATCGTAAGCTTTTTGACTATAAGAATGATAAGCTATATAGGATGCTATTTGATAGATTCTGGTGCTATATCAACTTTTTGCAGGTAGGCAACCGTATTCTCGTTCCTTCCCTTGGATACGACAAACTGGATAAAGAAGCAAAACGTCAGATAGACGCTGCTTTCAATAAGAAAAGACATATTGCAGATGTAGAGCTGATAAATGCAGATATGACTGCCATCGTGGAAAACATGAATGACAAGCACAACTCCGGAGGTGCTCTCAACTGCTTAACATGGACAATTAAAGCATAACAATATGGCATACACATATAAATATCCAAGACCGGCAGTGACGGCTGACTGCGTGGTGATAACGAGAGAGGCAGAGCCGAAGGTGCTGTTGATTCAGAGAGGAGACCAGCCGTTCAAGGGAGACTGGGCTTTTCCTGGCGGTTTCTTGAACATGGACGAGACAACGGAGCAATGTGCCATCAGAGAGCTGGAGGAAGAAACAGGGCTTCGGCTATCAAAGATTAAGCAGATTGGAGCCTATTCGAAGGTTGACCGTGATCCACGAGGAAGAACTATCACCGTTGCTTACCTCGCCATCACTGATGAACCTATGGTTGTCACTGGCCTGGATGATGCTGCCAAGGCTGAATGGTGGCAACTATCCGACCTACCACACCTGGCCTTTGACCATTATGATATTATGCAGGATGCGATAAGATGCTACGAAATGCATATTTCACAAGGCTTGTGAAGAAGTTTTTGTTCTTGTAGTGGAGATAAAGCAATACCTTTGCAAAAAAAAAAGAATTTCAAATAAGGAGTTATAATATGAAGTATGTAATAATTGACATCGAAGACAACAATGGTGGCACAGACGGCCACGTTATTGTCGTGAAGGCAAATCCGGTAAAATTGGATAATGGCTTTTCTCATCTAATGAGACTGTTTGGTAAGAAATACGTCAGTTTCGCTATGAACGAAACCGATGAAACGGAAATGTTCGTATTTCCATATTCTGAGGAAAATAAGGAACAACTGATTAGGTGCGCCCGCTCTGCAGAACAAGATCATAATTTCTGGGAACCTAACGAAGACGATTTCTATAATGCAAGTCTCTTATTGCCTGGCGGCACAACAAAGGAAATAAAAAAGCATAAATCTTTCAGAACTCAACCGGAAGAGACAGCATCTGGTATTAAACATATAGTGGAGAACTTCAAGTTCAGTGATTCACTTGTTGGATTATTCAAGGGAAACGAGAGAGTATCTGACGTCAAGAATGTTCCATTGAATGAGGGTTCTATCTATAGTGGTAAGGCCTTGCAAATGGGTAACATCTGTATGCCCAATGGCTATGGCATAAAGCTTTTTAAGGACAAGGGAAATGCCAGAATAGGCTCTTTCTATCGTGGTGGGAACACTGGAAAAATCATTTGGGCATCATACCATGATTATCTTTATGCTGGCTGCGCATTTGGTGAAGAACCAAATGGATGGGGATTCAAGCTCGCCAAAGGACAGTTTACTTTTGGCTACTACAAAGACGGCAAACTGTATAAAGACATGTCTCCTTTCGCAACCGACGTTTACTTATCGATGACAGGAAAAGGTTTGCAGGTCTCACCAGTAGAAGCCGAGGTTTGCAGGATTGCCATTGGACGTCAGCCTAAAGAAGACAAAAACTTCATTGGACTGCAATTCTTGGAAAATGGAACAGTGTTCTTGGGTGAAGCAAGTAAAAACAACACACATAGTATTACCGGTCACTTCATCTGCTTTGATATTGACGGAAAAGTAAGATATGGAATCTTTGACGATGGCAAACTTGTCAAGCCAATGTCACAAAAAGAGTATTTTGACGTCTATGGTGAAAATAGCGATGGTCAAGAAAAAATCGACACCACAACGAACTATCTGAATACTCCAAGCTGCCGAAAATACTTAATTACGAATATGCAGACTAGATTCGATCTCGATATGGGACCAATTATATCTATTTGTGCTCAACCATTCGACAAATTGGAGATAACAAGTGAAGGCAGCTTAAGGTACGATGTAAAATATGCAGAACATTTCTATCTGCATAATGAAGAAAGTGTTGCAAGAATTATACAGGAGAAAGCACAACAAAACAGATTGTGGTTGGTGAATCTTGATGACTTCAACACCCATTATGGCAATATAATAAATCTCTCGACTGACCAGGTAGAAGACAAAAACTATCATCTACACAATGCGCTCATCGGATTGAACTATTCTAACATTACACAATTCGATACAGAGCATGTTATGAACAGATTAGGTATATAGCACATCGTCAACCATATGTGTTTAACAGAAACAATTCAAGAGTTCAACGAAGAATACTATTCAAGATAAACCCAGTCTAAGATAATAATCAGCAGAAGACGATTAAGAATTTTATGATCAGATTTCTAAAGACAAAACTGATAGCGATAATAGATTCAATAAAAGGGGAAGTGAAGGACGTTGGCGGACTCCATATCTTCTTGATTGCATTGATTCTTTTCCTTATCGCATTACCTTTCCTCATAGCATATTATCTTTTGTTAGAGCCCTCATACAAAGTCATCCGAATGCTAATTGAAGCACCCAAACTCGGATTCAAAGATTCATATAGGAAACAGTTCCGTACTGAAGATTACGAAAGGGTAGAGGAAGAAAGGGAGAAACGAAACAAAAAAGAGCCTTTGATACCAGACGGCAAGTTTAAGAAATTCCAGGATATGGAAACTTGGCCTGATGCCTATGTAGTAGACGGCAATTCCATCTATGGAGCTGAAGGTCGTGTGCTGCTGTTCGTGGAGGAGAATGTCAAGGAGATTGCAGTGCCAGAAGGTGTAGTGAATATATATCACCGCTGTTTTATGAACTGCCATTCACTGAAAACAGTCACGCTTCCCTCTACATTAAAGAGAATTGGGAAGAAGGCATTCAAGAATTGTGTGTCTTTGGAGGAGATTACTATACCCGAATCCGTGTCTGTCATCGGTGAAGAATCGTTTATGTGTTGCTCTTCGCTGAAAAAAGCCGTTCTTTCATCCCATATCACGGAAATACCGGCCAGAACGTTCTCTCATTGCAGGAGCATCCTTGAAATCAAAATCCCCGAACAGACAAAAGCCATAGGTACGGAGGCTTTCCGTCGATGTTATGCACTGGAGCACATAGAACTGGATGAAAAGTTGGAAAAGATTGAAGAAAGGGCATTTGAGGATTGCCGTTCACTCAAAGAACTAGTCATGCCAGAGTCTGTCAAACGTGTGACTGTAGGGGAGTTCAATGGGTGCAACGCCCTACAACATATTCATTTGTCGTCTCAAATAAACGATTTCGGTGGCAGCTGCTGCCATGACTGCTGGAATATCAACGAGATAAGTATGACACCTTTCGGTGACAAGGAAAGACAGTTTTATAGGAAACATTGGGAAGAAAATGCAGACAAGGTGGATATTACAAAGTCGGAGAACCCTTATCCCAAAAGCAGATTCTGGACCTTGGATGACACCTTGTATTATGGGGTCCCCAGACTGACCAGCGTATGCCTGGTGTTTTGCTTCACCAAAAAGAAGGAATTCACCATCCCCAGTTTTGTAACGAACATCAAGCGTGAGGCTTTCTCTTCTTGCAGAGACCTGCGCACATTGAGACTAAGCCCCTTTATAAAAGCCAGCGATGATCCATGGGAGAGCAGTCGTGTCTCATACGGATTCATATATGAGTACTGGCCACAGGTCGAGGATGTAATCTTTGACGAGACACTAAAAAACACAGAATATGCCTTTGGACTAATTGGATGAACAGCAATGATAGACGGCAACGACATTAAATACAGATGCTCGCACAGCCCCGTGCTTTTCAGGAACCTACCTGATTGCAATCTGCAAGGGGCAGTCTACATCGAAAACGAATACCATCAGAAAATGAACCGCTATCTCCGGAAATGGGGATGGTGGCTGCAGAAAAGAATGTTTCGAAAGTATGAATATGGATATAAGAATCTTGTCTATGTTCCAAACCTTGCAAAAAAGATAAGGAAAGAGGAACTCGTGACATACCGGTATCCGTTCCTGCCGAAAGAACTCTCACAACAGATAGCCGACATAAAGACAACAGACTTGCTGGACTATCTGGAGGATCCAGATGACGCCCGTTTCCTGAAGCCAGGCTTCCTCTTCTTCATGGACGAGAGGGAGGATGGCATTTCCGTGTATGAGTATTATCCGCTGGCCGGATTGGACAACAAAGCGCTCTCATACAGAGAACAGATTGCCGAAATACTCAAGGCGCATAAAAAGTTTGAAGATGAATGCTGCCAGCAGGCGGAAAGCAGGGGAATAGGCCATTCAGGTCTCTACTGCACAGCCGGTGCAGAGGATGAGGACTATGCTGACAACGAATTCGAGTCCTTTGACAGTCAGACTCAGTCTAAGCTCCTGTTGTTCAGGAAACAGGTCATGGAATTGAAAAATAGTGGCGTGCCCTCAGAGCTTTTGGAATACATCATCCATCAGAATGACAAGCTAAGCCGTCTTGTCATAACGAAAAAGAATGAGATAATACTGCCAGACTATAATAACATCTCCATAAAAATGGAGCCTCTTGTAAAAGCCATATTCTTCTTGTTCCTTAAGCATCCGGAGGGAATCATATTCAAGCACCTTCCCGATTACAGGCAGGAACTGATAAGTATCTACAAGGACTTACGTCCTCTGGGGCTTAACAAACGATCCCTGCAAAGTATTGAAGATGTGACAAACCCCATGCTCAACTCAATTAACGAGAAGTGCGCACGCATCCGTGCGGCATTCATCAAGGAATTTGATCATCATCTGGCCAAATATTATGTGGTAACAGGAGAACGGGGAGAGGCCAAGAAAATAACCCTTCCGCGCGATTTGGTCATCTGGGAATAAAAAAGGGTTTTCACAAGCCTTGTGGAGCAAAAACGTTTGGATGCAAAGTAAGAAAAGCCTAACTTTGCATCCAAAGTTTATAATGTGACTATTTATGAGCAAGAAACCATTTGCACCACAAGGCGTTGCACTAGAACTGCCGCCCAAAATAATCAAAACTGTTGAAAAGCTGCGGGACGGTCGCAGCCTGGGGAAAACACTTTTCACTGGAAAGGAGCTGAATGCCATTGGCTTATGCTATTGGTATGGGCATATAGTCAAGACTGATTATGCAGAGGCGGTTAAATGGTATTTGGCAGCAGATGCCAAGAGATACAGAACGGCCGCTTTTAATCTGTATGTCTGCTACAATAATGGAATGGGAGTGGATGAAGACGGAAAACAAGCATTATACTGGCTGAGAAAGGCAGCCAGGCATAATGATGCTGGGGCACAGAATATCCTTGCTGAGTGCTATTACACGGGAGGATTTGTTCGAAGGAATCGACGACTGGCCAAATTATGGTTCCAGAAATCACTTGACAATGCGTTGAAGGGAAACATTGAAGTTACGCTCAATGACTTCGGAGCAAAGTATTATTTGGGGAGATATGGCTTTGAGAAAGACAAGGAGAAAGCCATGATGTTTTTCGAGAAGGCAGCCAATAAGGGATATTGTCTTTCTATATGCTGGCTCATGTCGATTTACATCGATGAGGATAACAGGGAGAAGGTGGAATACTGGAGAGAAAAGCTCATGGCATCTGCCGCGAAAGACCCCAGGGCAGCAGAATTGATCGAACAGGAATATAACAACTATATTAAAGGTAAGGAAAATGAGCAGTAAGAGAGTATTGGCTTATACGCCAGAGTTTGTGGAGAGCCTGGAGGAAGGACAGGTGTTCGTGTTTGGCAGCAACCTGACTGGCTGTCATGCCGGTGGAGCATCGTTGACAGCGATGCAACGGTTTGGTGCAGTATGGGGGCAGGCGGAGGGACCGCAAGGACACTGCTACGCTATCCCCGTAGATATTAGAGGGGAGGAAGTGGGTAGTGCGTCTTCTTATCTGAAGCGGCATATTGACAGGTTCCTTGAATATGCCAAAGAGCATCAGGAGAGTGTTTTCCTCGTTCCACGAATAGGATGTGGGGCGGCCGGCTTCGATGAAGAGTTCATGGCTTCATTCTTTAAGGATGCACTGAACATCGAAAACGTTAGTCTGCCCAAACAGTTCGTAGATATTCTGAATCGGGGCGAACATGAAAAGAAGAACGAAACGACGCAAAGGGTGTTCAACCTGATTATTCTTGATGAAAGCGGATCAATGGAAATAATTGCCAAACAGGCCGTCAGCGGACTCAATGAAACTTTCCAAACCATCAGTAATGCACAGAAGGAGCATCAAGAACAAAGACATTTCATCTCTTTTGTGACTTTCAACAACAGCAGAATCAAAACTGTAATGAACAGGCACCCCGTTGATATTAACCAGAAACTGGAGTGGCATGACTTCAGGCCAGACGATTGTACGCCACTGTTTGATGCGATGGGACAGTCGCTGAATGAACTTAGGAACCATGTGAGCGAAGATGATGTCGTGCTGGTAACGATTATTACTGATGGAATGGAGAATGCATCGCGAGAGTACAGTGGACACGATATTAAGAAACTGGTTGCATGTCTGAAAGCGAAAGGGTGGGTGTTTGCCTATATCGGTACCAATCAGGACGTGGATGCAGTGGCTGATGATCTGGGCATTCAAAGCAGGATGAAATATGACTATTCTGGTGAAGGAGTTGCGTGTATGTGCAGGGTAGAAAGTAGAAGCAGAAAATCTTTCTTCGACAGACTTTCGCGCGAAGGAAGCAGATTCCTGAGAGAAGAGAACTACGACTATTTCAAAACTGACGATGATGAAAAGACTGAAGGAGAATGAAAAGATGACTGACTACGAGTACATCATGGCGCAATGCCGGAAGTATCATTTCACGAAGTGGAATGAAGACGTGCTGAGAGAGTGTCAGTCGATTATGCCGAACTTGACAAGGGCGGAACTGGTCAGCGTATATAGAAGTAGACTGCTTGACAACAAGCATCCCCTCAAGGAAACGGCCTTCAAGGTATTGTTTGCCGATAAGGTGGGGAAGCGGGAGGAACGTATCAAGGCCCTTGACACGGATGCGCTCATCGCAGAGTTCCAGGACAAGAAGAGCGGCAACGTGGCGCTTATCAGAAAGGAGATGCGCGACAGATATAAAGAGAACAAGGGCTATGACCGCAGCAAGATTGCAGCAGCCTTCAATAGCTCCACCAAGTCCGACCAGCAATGGGTGACATCACAGATACGTAAGGAACGATATGGTAATGCGAACAACAATGACTCCCAATGGAAGAAACCTGCGTGGAAAAAGTATTAGGACATGCTATTATGTGAAGTAAAATTTTTAACTTTGCAGACGACACAATGGATAAATAAATAAGATGTGACAATTCAGAGAAATAATATAATGGCAAAGAATAAAAACGGTTTTGATTATGGAAAAAGAATTTCTTCTTAAATTAGCGGAAGCGTAGCAAACCTATGAAGTTTCTATCATTAAAGATTACTTGGCAGATGACATGCATTATGCCTCAATGTGGGTATTCCATGAGATGACATCAAAGAAAGAGTATCTTGATTATCTTTCAGGTAAGTTGGAAAGGTTAAAAGCACACAATGTTCATATGGAATTTGAAATCGTACGAGGTGGAATGCATGAGCATGCATTACTTGTAACCAATCAACAAGCACCAGAAGGTGGCCCCATCGGTTTTGTCGTCGATTTTAATGAGGATGGGAAAGTAAAGATGCTAAACATTACCATCTCAGCTTTTTTTTAATAATGTGTGACACCAGGTATAGGTGAATATAGCAAATATAAAAATGCGTGATGGAAGAAGGGAAATGTCTACGCGTAAAATCAAGAAAAGGATGATTATATTTCTTTCAGTTATCATACTTCTTGTAGCCGTGAAGGCTTGCTGGGTAATGTGCGCTACAAGCGGACACGGCTCGTTTGAGGGTGAGAAGAAGGAAATCATCCGCAGGGCGAACTATCTGACTTCTAAAGTGGCGACGTCTCCACAGCAGCTGCTTGATGAGATGCCAAGCAAGATTGATGAGCAGTTCCAAGGGGAATGGGCGTTGTACTCCTGCTCAATGACATGTGCTGCTTTGGCGAACATCGCTATCATCTATCCAGACAACAGGGAGATGGCCGTCAAATATATCGGCCAGATTATTGACATCGCTATGTCGCCTGAGATAAGGGAGTATGACAGGACGAGATGGAATGAGGATCGACTTGACGGCATCGGTGGAGATTTGAGCCACATCTCTTATTACAGTCATCTGGCCTGGATGATTAGTGCCTACAAGCGGACGGGCGGCGATGGGAAATACGACGAGATGTATCATTCGCTGTGTGCTGCCATGAACAGGAGAATCCGCCAAAGTCCCCTCTTGAATGTTCCTACTTATCCAGGCGAGTGTATATATGTGCCTGATATGCTGGTGGCCATTGTGGCTTTGGCCAACTATTCCCGGCAGTATGACGGCGAGTATTCGGAAACGGTGAAGATGTGGGTGGATAGGGCGAAGAATGAGTGGCTTGATAAAAAGACGGGATTGCTGGCTTCATTCTTGCCATTTTATGATGGTACACCAATAAAGGGCTCGTACTCGGCATTGAACTGCTATTACCTGACCTTTATTGATGAGGCGTTTGCCAGAGATCAATATGAGAAACTGAAGAAAACGTTCCTAAAAAGATCTCTCATAACAGGGTTCAGAGAATACTATGACAGGTCGTGTTTGTTTGGAATGGATATTGACGCAGGGCCTATCATCTTTGGTTTCAGCCCTTCAGGAACTGCCTTCGCCATTGGTGCCGCCACTTTTTTCCACGATACAGAGGTGAGAAAGGGGCTGTTGAGAACAGCAGAGATTGCTGGTTTTACAGTCACGTGGTTTGGGAAGAGTCACTATCTGCTTTCAAATATCGCATTGGTAGGTGAGGCCGTTGTGCTCGCTATGCGAACCGCTACACCGTGGTATGGGTAAATAGATTTGCAGGGAAGAGAGAAAATTCGTATCTTTGCAGTTGTATATTAAAAAGGAGAAACAATGGAAGAGAAAAAGACGAAGTTTAAGGAGATGCTCCTCTCCACACATCGGGAGGGGATGGAACAAATCATCGTGAAGCTGGAAGAGCTGGGATTCTTCAAGGCTCCCGCCAGCACGAAGTTCCACCTGAACTACGAGGGTGGACTGCTGGAACACTCGCTGAATGTGTGTGAGATGGCGCTGGAGCTGAGAGAGCTGATATTGAGGAAGAATACCGAGCTGCACGATGCGCTACCCGTGGAGAGCGTGATTGTGGCAGCCCTGTTGCACGATGTGTGCAAGGCAGACATCTACAAGCCAGCAATCAAGAAGCAAAAGAACTCTTTTGGCGTTTGGTGTGACGTGGAAGGGTATGATGTAGATTACAGTAGCTTTCCATTGGGACACGGAGAGAAATCTGTAGTTGTATTAATGAAAAATGGATTGAGGCTAACAGACGACGAGATTATCGCCATCAGATGGCACATGTCGCCTTGGGATCTGGCTTTCCAGTCGTATGAGATGAAGAGCAACATGAACGCCGCACGCGAGCGCTGCCCGCTGCTGGCTCTCATACAGGCTGCAGACGGACTCGCTGCGAGTATTTTAGAATAGCTTTTCCAATATACTAGCGGATGCAATAATAAGAAATGCCGCAACTATAGGAAATCCGAGGGGTAAAAATGTCGAGGACGAAATAAAACTAGTTTGTATCTTTGCTATAAACAATGAAAAACAGAAAGACATGTGGCATTTTGGAGGAATCATTTTAGGACTTTTGTTGTATTTCTTTTATCAGTATCTCAAAGAAGAAAGCGATAAAAGCAATGAGGCTGATGAAGAGACAGAAGATGTAGGTCAGCAGCAAGAACAGTTGTACGAAGCGTCTCAAACTAATAAGATAGAGCAGGAGAAAATGGAACAACAGGCAATGCCAAAGACAAAGGAACTGGCTCTCAGCATATTAAGTAAGTTTGGCTGCCAGCCAGGAGAAACGGAAAATGAGCGTATTCAGTTTGACTATCAGGGGATCACGTTCCTAATGGAGGCAATAGACGAGTGCCTGTTTGTGAACCTGATCTGGCCTTGGTGCTATAGTTTCTCCAAGTTTGACATTGACGAGTTTTCAAGGGTCCGTCAGGTTATTAACGATATCAATATGCGTGGAAGTGTCTCGGTGTTTTATGGCATTTCGGATTCTGACGAAGTAGCTGTTCATATCAAGAAACACTTCCTACTGGTACCGCAGATACCAGACTTAGAGGAGTATATGAAAGTTGTTTTTGACAGTTTCTTCAGGACGGCAAGGACGCTGAACCTGGAAATAGAGAAGGTCAGAATGAAGGAATATGAGAAATAAAATGACTTGTTTGTTGAAGATAGCGAAGCGACTGTTGAACTGGTATGTCTTCTGGTTTTTCCTATATGCGCTTATCTTTAATCTACTTATGGCTCTTCCGATTGAATACACTGATGTGATTAAGGAAGACTTTTATCCCGTAGTGTTTTTGGAGATGTTTATTGTTGTGGTTGTAATTCTGATTCTTATCTCAAATGTGGCAGGATTGGGCCTGGCTTTGCTCAAGCTGTTTCATGTACTTTCGGATGTTAAGATGTGGATTTATGATGATGAACAATGGTTTATGAAACATAGTCATGGCATAGGAACCGAAGGCTTCAGCTTTGAGAGTTTTCTTGAACACGATATTTTAGTAATGGCAATGGCTTTTATTATCTTTGCACATCTATTGCTGTCAGCAAAACGATGCAAGGAAAAAGGTGTGAGTGCATGGCTGGCCTTAGTCCCGTTATACAATCCTATTTCTCTGTATTATCGAAATACATCACGCAATAGAATCTATAATGAAAACAAAAAGAACAAACCGTTCAACAGTCATCATCGGAACGATATGCTTCTCGATCCTCACGGCATGTTGGAAGGGTAGTGGGAAAGAACAAGAACCTGTCTCTGATAACATAATTGTAAATGCCAGGCCAGAGGTTACACACCAGACAGCCCCCAATGAAAATGGGGGAGAAAGGCAATCAGACTCGGTTTGCGGGGAGACATGCCCAGTAGACCCAAGTAGTCCGTATTGGTATGACCCGAACCAGGATGAGGTGACATTCTCAGATGATGGACACACACTCCTCCGGTTCCCACGAATAAAGAAAGGGGGCGACTATGTTGTGCCTGCGACAGTGAGGTACATAGAAGAGAGAGCCTTCCAGGGATGCCGGAACCTGAAGTCGCTAACTATACCCCAAACAGTCCTACACATAGAGATGGCACCTTTCGAGAGTTGTGGCCAGCTGGAGAAACTGGTACTTCATTGCAAACTTGGCAGGTTGCCTTTCCGTTTTGCAGGTGGATGCAGCAGCCTTCATGATATATTTCTTGCAGATGAGAAGCCACCATTCGTAGAGGATTGTAATAATGAAGAAGAGGAGCATGAAGCCTTCAATTTGAATTTCTACAGTGTCAATACAGAATCTTGCACCATTCATGTACCACAAGGTTCTGCAGACCTCTATCGCTCTGCTCCTGTGTGGAGGATGTTCAAACATTTCGTTGAAATATGAAGGACTGGCATGGGCTACGCAGACCTTTTGATACGGTATTTAAGCTTGCAATTCCCGAAATATTTTGTGATTAACCTACTTAAGGTCTGGACATGATCTTTTTCTAGCCGCTCAAACACATCATTACTCGGCAACTGAATGAGAAGAACAGCCGCTTTCGTGTCAAAACTCTCAAAACGCATCAGACCAAAAGTCCTTGCTGCTTCCTCAGGGGACACTGACTGACAAAGTTCCGCAAGGCACTTCATCCATTGTTTCTGATAGTCCATAGGCACATTTGGCGTGTCATTCCTGCCGTTCTTCTTCTCACCTTTCCTTCGCGGGTCGGTTTTGTATTTCAGCCAGTCGTTGAAATGCTGCATCACGTCACTCAGGCTCTCATGCTCCTTCTTGCCACGGCAGGCACACTCATTGACGAACAAGTCCAGCCATTGCTGAATTCTGGCAGCATGTATGCCATGAAACTGCTGCATCTGCAACAGCCAGTCACGCTGCTGCTTCAGCCATTCGACAGCTTTCCTGACTCCAACTTTTTCATCAGGCAAAAACGGCGTTTCTGTATGCATAAACACAGTTTCTGTAGGCATCAATCCATTTTTCCCGTTCTCACGCACGCGCGATGTCGGTGATGATGGTGATGAATCTGAACGTAGTGAAGATTTATCATTTACTTTTTTTTTATTTTGTGTACTTTCTGGCGGCACAAACGGCGTTTCTGTATGCAGTAACCCGGTTTCTGTTGACATAAACTCGGTTTCTGACAACAGATCGGCATAAATGTAGGGAAGGTCGCTGACATCCCTGACCCTGCGCTTCACGGCAGTCAGGTAGCGTGACTGGATGCTCCGTGAGGTGAGGATGTGCTGACTGGTGAACAATTCCTTGTCCAGCAAGCCGATGCTCAGGCAGAACTTAATGGCCTCGTGTATCGTACCCTCTTCAAAGCCCAATATTTCAGACAACATGAAAGGCACATCATCATCATCCCACACCATGTAATACCCATTCTCATAAATATTACAAAGCAGGACAACGTACACGGCAAGCGCCTTGCCGCCACCATTGCTGCGCATCAGCTTTCTCACCTTGACATCACGGTAGAATCCCACGTCAAGGGGGAAATAGTCAAGACCTGTCTTCTGCGGCCTAGCCATAACAGTACAACTCCCTTATATCTTCATTCACTGAACCGTTCTCGTTCTTCAAATGTTCTGGACTCTATATAATGACGCAACAACGACACTCCATAATCGTCAATGTTGTAGGCATCATTGTGCCAAACGAGGAACTCCACTGAGGATGTTTTGGCATTCTTCGTCAGAAACCTGTCACTCTTGCGAATTGCCTTTTTTGCATCTGCGTTGTCACGATACATTTCTACAATGTCCTGCCAGAGATACAGCCATTTCTCTAAAGGAAAGACTACATACAGACTGACAGAATACGGCTGTCGCACTCCCTGCACTTCCTCCTGGTAGCAGATCTCCCTACCAACCACTTCGGCTGACAAATCGTCCTGCCCGTCATAAGAGAACAAGGCTATCTTGTCACCGACAATGGGAGCATCGGAAAGATTGGCGATAAAGAAATTGGTAAGACGAGCGTCCGTACATCGTAGCACTACGTTCACAAAAATCCTGTTACTCTCCATCATCATCCTCCAGCACCTTGAAAAGCGTTTCGTACAGCGGAAAGAAAGCATCAAAGGCCAGGTACATCAGCTCAGGTCTCAGTCTGTCAAAGACAGAACCGAAGACATAGACCGTCTTTCCGAGTCCTTTCATATATCCGGCCTCGATATGGGCGGAACGGCCAGAAGGTAGCAGAAGGAGGCAAAGGTCGGCATCCCGCATGGCCTCCAGCTGTTCCCTGTAGCATTCATAAACCACAGGCTCGTCAAGCAGGTCAGCTAGCATCTCTCCTGTCACTTCGTCCCTGTTGACATTCAACAAATCCCATACATTACAGTCATCACGGGCATGCGGATGTCGGAAGTCGCTGACCGTATGGCCACGCCGTCGGAGTTCCTCCACGACGGAAGGTTGCTGAGGGTTATCCCAGCTGCTTGCAACATAGATTCTTCGTCGCATAATTATTTTATTATTGAATTAAATACTTATTTATATATTTTACTATTTATTTCTATTTAATAATATTATTCTGACGGGAGAGATACGCCTGACGTTCCTCCTCGTCACAATGTTCCATCCAAGAGTAGCCCGCAGCGCTCTTGTCTATGCCTTTGCCATCGACGAAACGATGGCAGTCATTCCTCAACAGGCATCTTTCGCCTGAACAGAAGAGGTAGATATCATTCTTCATGGCAAAGATATGAGTTCTATTGAACAAGCAATTTGGACTGGAGGGTGTCAAGATGCTTCCGCATCGTGAACATCCTTGAAACCACATGCTCCAGATTGGTTGTCGTCTCATATTCCAGCTGCCCCAACAACTCCTCCAGCTTTCTGAGGTCATCCTTGATGTCACGGACACTTTCACGGGCACCGGCAAGCTTGTCCTTATAATGCTCGGCATGGTTCTTGTAATTGAGCCAGTTGCGGTAAAGCCTAAGCACTTTCCTATAGTCGGACACCTCACGGCCATTATCCTCGAACACCTTCTGCAGCTCTTGCGTGAACTGGTCAAAGGAATCCTTCATGGCTTCGTATTCCTCCATAAAGTCGGCATAGTAGGCCTTGCGCTCCTCGTCGTATTTCCTGAACTTCTCAATGAGGGCGTTCTTTTCCTCTACGACCTTGTTCAGACGGCGAATCTCGGTAGGGCCCACAAAGCGGGGAAGCCGTCTGTTCGGCGAATAGCCGTTCTCCGACTCTTTCGCTTCTGCGATATTGTCGGGATTACATATATTTTCTTCCATTATCTCATTCTTATTGCTATCTTAGTTTTCCAAATGCCTTCCTACACTCACAGGCAGGGTCGTGGACGACTCCCCTGTCTTTGAAAAGGAGGTAGTCATGGTTCTCATACTCCACCTTTTCGACTCCAGCCTCGCTGCTATGCTTGTCTTTCACACCGTCATGGATGGTGACGAAGCATGCAAGGAAACCGACAACGCAGAGGATAGAGAAAAACAGCACCTGCCAGTCGCGGCCTTCACGCCCTTTCTCCAATATCCTGCACGCCAGCCAGGCTGACAGGCAGGACAGAAACATGAAAAGGCAGGACGGTACGATATTGGGATTGTCAAGGATACCTGAGCCTAAGACGTATGATGATGTTTCCATTCCAGCCTTCATCTTATCAGATTCTTACATACCAGCTCCGTATATTGCAAAGCGTCCCGCACAATAACATAGCCACGCCTGCCTAGCCGCAGATGCTTGATGTGCTCTGTCATCCTGTTGAAAATCTGAGGGTCACTCTTGTAGTCTTGCAACAGAAAATGACGGAGCCACATCTCATAGCCTTCCGGACGCGGAAGACCCAGCTCCCTGACGAGAAATACAGAGAAGCGGACACGCTTGTTCGGGTAGAGATAGACACAGTGCCCGTTGGAACGGTCGAACCAGTCGAACACCATGTGTGCCATCTGCCGGTCACGGTCGATGGCTGCCTGAAAACCGTCGATGACGAACCTCTCACGTATCTTGGGAATGATGTCCACTAAGTCACCAACAGTGACGTCCTCGTCAACAGGAAAGACAACATCGCGGATAAAGCGGATGTTCTTGGAGGGAAGAAGCGCGTAAGGCGATTCTTTCTCCAGCTTCATGACCCTCTCTTCGGTTTCCAGCTTCTTGTCCCTGATATGCCAGGCACGGATGTCGCTGAGAACACGGACCTCACGCTCAGCGATAGTCTCACTGAGCCAGTGCTCCTCATAGCAGGAGAGATCTGACGGGTTGTTGTCGAACGTGAGGATATTACTGCCTGTCATGATTGTCAGGTTTTGGGTCATGGAGCAGAATCTTCAGAAGCAGCACATTGGCTGTCGTCAGCAGGATGGTGACATTCAGGAGACAAACCATCCAAAGGAAATCAATGAAGTATTGTAGCATATCAACTGTTATTATGTTTTATTCTGGTCATCAACGTATTGCAGGAATCGCAGACAAGCTGGGCCGTCTGCTTTTCCAGGAAGAAATTGCCACGGCAATAGCGGAACCTGTCGCTCATGCCTCCAATCCATTCACACTCACACACGTCGAAATAGTTTCTTCCGAAAGTAGAGCGGACATACCAGTATACCGTCCCTTTAGGCGGGACAACGACATTCTCCGTGGCGTCCTCCTCCATGCTGTAGTAGGAAGCCAACAGGAGCCTGACGGTCTCGCACTTCTTAAGCAGACAGCCATACTCCAACTTGACCCGTGACAGTTCCTGCTCAGCCAACGAGTAGTCCTGTTGGAGCTTACGCAGCTTTTCCTCGATGGTGACAATTCCGCCAAATTGATGCTCTGATGGGATGTCAGGCTGTGCGTTACCCTGACTGATAGCTGGGGCCTTTTCTGTATTTTCTATTTCTTCATTCATGGGCAACTCATATTTCCTGATAGACATGGAGGATAGTCACAGCCTGGATTTGCCGTGATTCGGATGCCGAGAAAGGCACATTGGCTTTGGTCGGGGAGAACACGACAAGCGGCACAGTGATGACATTGTATTGCTGTTTCCATTTTTTATCTGTTTTGTTTGACATACGACCAAAGCGTAACCGCACTCCCATACTGATAAGAACAGTCCTTTGAAGACCGGTTCGCACCTCGCCTGATGGTCTCAAACATGACCTTGCCTGCCTGAGAGAAAGGAAAGTAGCAAAGGACATGCTGATAATGCTTGCAGTATGGAACCATCTCGATAAAATGCCTGATGCTGCTCATGAAGATACAGTCACCTTCAGGTATTGGAGTCCCATGCATGTCGAGAAACGTCAGATAAGAAAGATAGTCCAACAGGTCTGTAAAAAGGCAACAGGTGCTGCTGCGGCGTCCCTCTATGCGGGGAGCGACCGTCAAGCCGGGCTTCCTCACCGTAAACGGATGCGGCAAAAGCTCAGGACAGTAGAACTCCGTACCGCCTCTGATGTTACGGATGCCTATGCCATGGTAGATGACGTTGAGAGACGTCACCTCAACGAACTTCAGGCAAGGAGGAAAGTGTCTGATGACGATACCAAGCTCGTTTAGAAATGCCTCTCCACGAGAGTCCATGGGAAGCTCCCTATAGACGGAGGCATTTTCGAGCTTGTTCTGAAGCGAAGGTCTGGTCATAGTCGATATCCTCATAATTATATTGTTCAGAATAATTGGCTTTCAGCGAGAGGGCGTCTTGGGTAAGCTGCCGAAGTCCATCCGGACTACGGCCTGTCCTGAAGAAATCACTGACATCCTTCTCATCTTTGGTTCCCTTTAATGGTAGTACAACCCTGTGAACATTAGGGTAGCGAGTCGCAAGCTCCTCAACACGGGCCTTGGACTCCTTCTTCCCCGTCGAGTCACAGTCATACAGGAACGCCACATGCCGGTATGCCTGTGTCAGCTGCTTCATGATTGAATCGGGAATGTTCGCCGTCTCACTGTTGAAGCAGACGGCATCGAAGCCATGGGAGAGCAGGGAAAGAACGTCTTTCTCACCGCCGGTGATATATACGGTATCTCTGTGAGCTGCATCTTTTTGCGTGAAGAAGTCACGCAAGCCAAACATATATGGTTTGGGCAGCTGGCCGACATACATGAAACGGCTCTTGCTCCAGCTGTTTGGCCGGTAGATCTTCATTCCTTTCACTTCGTCATCACGAACTCCACTTGGAAAAGTGTATGCAAAGACAGGGGCATCGTAAGTTCCCGTCTCATCAAAGCTCGTGCCATCAGCCCTTGTGAAAAGACAACGGCGGACACTGCGCACGCCAAGTCTGTCGAGCCAGTCTTCAGTGATGCCATACTGGTTCCAAAAGGACAGCTCATGCTTCGTAAAGGGCTTGAAGTCCGGCTCAAAACAAATAATCTTGCCGGGCGGCCTGGATGTCCCGTCAACCTCCCTTTTAGCCATTTCCGTATAGGAAAGCTGTTTCTGCCTGGTATCATCGAGGGTATAGATATTCAGCTCCTTGTCGATGACATGCAGTGCATCCCTGAAGTTGCTCTGCAGGTTGATGCCGCAGATCTTGGCGACGAACCAGAAACAGTCGCCATGCCATTCGCTGTCGCCATAGTCATGGAAATACCATTTACCACCACCTCCCTTGCAGAGATGGTAGTATAGACGACAGGAAGGCCGCTTGTCATCACGGTAAGGGTTCCTGAACGTCTTGTTCTGACATCCCTGGCCCAGATAATGGACGAACACCTTCAGACCGTCATCCGTCCTGTCTAGAATCTTCTGTACGTCTGACTCACGATTCATACATTATTATTATAAAGAGTCCAACAACATAGTATGCTATCCGATTCTGCTTATCCAAAAACGCTGTAGCTCATTCCCAGAATAGAGATAGCGGCCCGTCAACATATCCTTTTCGGGAGTAATGAGGTGCTGACGGCGATAATTAATCAGACTATTACGATGGACACCTAAAATACGGGCTGCCTCAGTCGCAGTATAGAAACTGTTCTTGGCAACCATCGGCGGGGTAGGAGTAATCATGCGGCACCTCCTTCCTGGCAGATGTGACTCTTTCTTTGTACGCTCAGGCTGGCACGCCAATTGCCCATGTCCATTTCGATTGATGCCTGGTAAGCATCACAATCGCTGGCAATCCGAATCAGGGAATGGATGTAATTCTTCAACTCACTCATATTTAACTTTCAAATTGTTGTAGCCGGTTGTCTGGTATAGTCAGAAAAGAAAGTCGACAGGAGGATGCCAATCTCGCTGTCCTTTGGAGGGACTACGGGCTTGTCGGCTGACTCGTAAATGCCATAGCGTTTCAGGATACTGCCTATGCCGTACTCCGTCATCTTGTACTGACTGGCCAAATACTTGAACACCCTGCCAGGAGCAACTTCCTTTCGTAGTATCTGGTCGGCATACTTCAGGTAGTCTTTTACGATGTTTTCACGCCGTTCCCTACGAATTTTCTCCCTTTCCGTCTCAAATTTACTAATATTAACCATATTTTTATTGTTATTTCAGATTTAATGCTTAAATTTGCAGCGAAATTTACATCCAAATTTACATTCAAATTTACATCGGAATTTACATCAGACATTAAATATCGCGTTCAAAGGTATAAAAACATTTTAGATATAACAATAAAAACAGCGTAATAATAACAATTATTAACAATAATATTATTGTTTATGAGCGGAGAAGAGTTAAAAAACAAACTTTTAGGCAATGGTTACACCCTTTCGGAAGTGGCCAAACTGTTGGGTACTCCCCAGCAGAATTTCAGTCAGACGCTCAACAAGACGTTTGACATCAAATCCGGCCTGCTTGAAAACCTTTGTCTGAAGTTACATGTGGACATGGCTTTCTTCTATGGCGGAACACCTTTTCTGCCTGACTACGAGAAAGACAAGTCCAAGACTGAGGAACAGAATACGGACAGCCGGCCTGTACCGAAGTATATGTATGACGAGTTGAAAGAAGAGGTCTATGGCTACCGTGACCAGATAACCGAGCTTCAAAACCAGCTAAGGCTGATGCAGCAGGGGATTACACTCGGCGACATTGCCAAAAAAGAGGCGGTGTAATTTGGATGGACTTTACAAAGCCTATTGTCCTGTAGTGTGAAGCCGTAGTCAGTGTTCCATCAACCTACATGCCTCCTTAAAGTGAAATAAGATTGTGAATTGCGTGGATAAGTTGCTTTTTCTTGTAGATGTCCACCTTATTCAGATACTAATTGGACATAAAGACAAGAAAAAATCCATTCTACCCTAGTTACCACCTACGGGTTACGGAAGAACAGCCACAGCAACATAGAAAAAAAACATTGCTGCAGTAGATGAACTTCTCAAGAAATAACCCGTATCAAGTTTAATAAAAAACAATAACTATGAAAGAAATGAATTACTACAAGTTGTACCTGGAGAAATTCCTCCTTGACAACGACCTCGCAATGAGGTACGAAAATCCATTAGTCGAAGCTCGTTCAGAACAGGCTTCCGAGTGCTATGAACAAATGAGGCGCAGCGGCTGCACCGTTGAGCAAGCGCAGGAGTTTGCAATGTCAACTCTAGTGCGAGGAAACAGGCATTTTGTTGCATGATTTCAGTCAAAAATCAAAAATTGACCAATAATGCAATAATAATGCAAATGAATAAACTTAGTGTGTCTGACAAAAATATCAAAAGCTGAGAATACAAAGGGGATCCCAGCGTTTTTCCAAAGAGAAGTCTGCTTTCCCTGGAAAGCGTGTGAACGTCAAAAGCGTTTCGCGAGTTCGAATCTCGCTCTCTCCGCTTCTAAAAGATTGATTTTCAATCGATTACAATCCCAACTTTGATTATTGCTGAACATTAAAAAAACGTTGGCAATGCACAATTTGGCACATTTTTGCACAAAAATGCACATTTCGGACCAAAAAACCTTGCAAATACCTTGCAAATTTTTGCCCCCGAAAGTAAACGCCAAAGTGCTGTCAATTAATAGGCAAATTTTTAATGTTATGCAAATATGGCAACACTAAGTTATTACTTGGACCGTCGAAGTGTAAAAAAAGACGGAACATCTCCAGTGAAAGTTCTGGTGAATGTACGACAGACCAATTTCATGATTTCGACAGGAATAGATCTTCTACCTACCCAGTGGAACAATGACAAAAAATTAATAGTAAAGCATCCTCGCAAAGCATTTCTCAACACTTATCTGACTGAGATGCTTGTCAAGGGTGATGAACTTCTTATGACTGAGCAGAAAAAGAAAGGTGCTGCTCTTTCTGTAATTCAAGTCAAAGAATTAATGTCCTCACTCTTCTCCAACTGCAAAGAACAAGAAGGGAATGTTGTTGGTCTGTTCAAAAAAATGATTAAAGACAAAAACAAACGCAAGAGGACTCAGGAGATCTATGCTGTCACTCTTAGAAAGATAGAGAAATTCTTGGGGAAAGATGCAAACTCACTAACTTTTGAGGATATTGACCTGAAGTGGCTGAAGAAATTCGATGAATGGCTCACGACTGATTGCCCTCACCTAAACGCAAGGGCAATACACTTCCGGAATCTCAGGGCTGTATTCAACAAGGCACTCGAGGAAGAATTGACAACAAACTACCCATTCAGAAGATTCAAGATCGGCAAGGAGCCAACCCGCAAGAGAGCATTGACTGCAGAGCAGCTACACACTCTGCATAATATGCAGTTTAAGCCCTACCAAGAAAAATATGTGGATGTGTTCTTCCTGATGTTCTACCTCATGGGCATCAACGGCATAGATCTTCTTAATGCCACTCCCGGCCAAGTTATCAATGGCAGGCTGGAATACAAGCGTGCCAAGACCGGCACACTTTACTCCGTCAAGCTGGAGCCAGAGGCTCTCGAGATTATTGAGATGTATAAAGGAAAGAAACATCTTCTGAAGTTCTGCGACAAGTTGAAGAGCTACCGTCTCTTCATGTGCAAGATGAACCAATGCCTGGATAAGCTCATGCCTGGGTGTACTTCGTACTATGCAAGACACTCTTCGGCTTCAGTCGCTGCAGAGCTTGACATTCCTCTTGACACAATTGCACGTATGCTGGGACACATGGACTCCACTCGGCGTGTCACCCTTATATACGTGGACTTCAACCAAAACAAGGTAGATGAAGCCAACAGGAAAGTAATCGATTACGTCCTCTACAACAAAAAGTAGAGCCTGGCTACTCCAGAAGCCGAAAAAGTGGTGGTACTCTCAAAGAAAAGGGTGCCACCATTTTATTTCCTCTTCAATCGACCACACAGCTTGCAGCAAGCCACACATTATTATAATATAGCTATTTCATCACGCCGTCGTTCCATTTATCTGGCTTAACAATCCTCAGGACGGTTTCTTTTACGCCAGATGGTGAACATTTTTGCGGACAGCATATCCATCATTCACGCACCATATTATATACAATCACACATTCGCCCATTCTCTCATATGCAACCTGACAACACTTCGTCCTATACTGTATTAGTTTACTGCCTGAATGCATCCTTTACAATGGCCTTCATTTTCTGTTACTTAAGTTTTGCCGACAAATTTTCAGACGGGGTTATCAGTAATTTTCCTTTGCAAAGATAGCGCAGGCGTCATTCGGCAAGTACCAGTCTCAGGCTCCCTATTACCGCACAAAATTCCGACACGCTTTCCGCTTTTTCTTTTCCTTACGGCATGGGCGATGCCAAAACAAAAAGTGGTTTTTCATAATTTTGCTTGTAATTCCTTGGCCTTTTCATTCCTTCCCCCTGTCAGCTCCATATTGCACGTAAAATTTATTTATTAACCCCTAAAAATTAAGTCTTATGCAAAACAACAACATTTTCCAGATTTCAGGCTTCATCGCCCAGGACGCTCAGATTCGTCAGTTCACAACCGCAAGCGTAGCACGCTTCCCGCTGGCTGTAGCCCGCACAGAGAAGCTGGAGGGCGAGAACAAGAGAGTATCTGCACTGATGCGCATCGAGTGCTGGCGTAAGAACGAGTCCACCAGAGACTTTGAGCTGCTGGCAAAAGGAAACCGAGTCCAGATCAGTGGACGTTTTTATGTAAAGCCAAGCTTTATGTAAAGTTTAGGATTGTACTTTTATAAAACAGATTTGTTCTCAGCGTGATACACGCATAATTACAATCCAAAACTTTACATATTCCTATTACTCATTTTTGTCACGATACGATAGAAGCAGTGCTAGTAGCCCTTTCTTTTTTTGCCAAGAAGTTTTTCCTTTAGGCAAGATATCATTGGATACTTTCGCCAAAGCCTTTTCTTTCATTTTCTCGCTCGCTCTTGCATATATTTCAGTTGTAACCACTGAAGCATGCCCTAAAAAATCTCTGATTACCTCTATTTGTGCATCAGCTTCTAACATGTGCATGGCTTTTGAGTGCCTAAAGGTATGACATCCCACACGATTTGGAATGTTATCAGCCTGAAGTGCTCTGGCTGCCGCTACGTATTTTTGAACGATATTCCACGCAGCCATTCTACTCATAAACATTCCCTGCCTGTTTGGAAAAAGTGGATGGTCGATGTTCTCTGGTCTAAGCAGGCCATTATTCTCCATGTATCGGCGTAATATGGCAACCTCGTCTTTGTCCAGTGGTACATACCGCGTTTTGCCTCCTTTTCCTAATATTTTTACAGTGGAGATGTCGTCAAAATGGATACAAGAAGGTGTCAGATGTATAATTTCTGATACTCTTGCGGCAGAGTCATATAATAAGCTCAAGAAAGCCAAGTCTCGCAAGCCAAACTTGTCTTTGGGGTCTGGAAGACTCAGTATCAACTTCACTCCAGGATACTTGATATAACTCATCTCTGTCCCTTTGCATTTCTTTTTTTTAATCGATAGAATCTGATGCCATTGGCTTATATGCAAGACATCCCTATATTGCAGAAATTTGGCAAAAGAACAGAATGTGGACAGCCTGTTATTTCTTGTAACTACCGAGCATCCTCTCTCTCTTTCTATCCAATTCAAAAAGTCTATGATGTTACTTTTGTTAATATCCGCCAGGGTCAATTTCTCCAAATTAACTTTTTTCACATCCCTCATAAATGTAAAGAACAATTGGAACGCATAAGTGTAGTTCTCAATAGTTCTTCGGCTTAAGCCACACTCGATTGGAAGGTATTGGGTACAATAATCATCCAACGCTTCCTCAATTCTATAATTCTTCATAATCTTCACTGTCTATGCCCACAGAAGGGAAGAGCCCTTTGTAGGCTGCGGATAATTTGTTTAACAGATTAGGATAATGTTCGTTTGTCATCCTTATATATTTATTGATAGATGACAAGGATTGATGCCCAACATATGTCATCAGTATTGGCATCGAATAATACATATCAAAGCCTTCTTTGGACAACTTGGCCATTGCTCTTACACAGAATGTATGTCTAAGATCATGCACGCGCGGGCCTTTGCCGCCACCTTGATACGGTATGCCAGCATTTATCAGTACCATCTCGAATATACTGTGAACCCCGGACAAACTGCATCTTTCTCCTCGTCTGTTGGTAAAAAAAAGCGATTCGTCGTTACAATTGATACCGCATCTCTTTTTGAATGCGACATAATCTCTGCAGACATCGCATATTGACTCGGAGAGTGGAACAATGCGATCTTGTCCGTTTTTGGTGCCTTTCAGGAATAAATATTTCTCATCAAGCCGTACATCTTTATGAGTTAATGCGATTGCTTCGCCAATTCTGATTCCCGTAGCGTAGAGAAGCCTAATAATGCAAGGAATTATATGAACAATCGTACTGCTTGAGACTTTTTTCAAGCGCATTGAGTCACATTCTTTGAATATCAAGCTCATTTCTGATTCAGAAAAGATGTAAGGAGTAAAGTTCGAATGGAATTTAGGTATTTTCGGGATGTACGTCTTATAGCCTTTCATAACAAGAAAGTACGAAAATCCTCTAAAACAACATATCCTGTTATTTCTCGACTTCAAAGACTCTGTTCCCCTTGATGATATCCATTCGTCCACAAACGATTTGGTGAATTCCACACTATTGTGCCCATGATCGCAGGCATAATCTGACAAAGAGAGTAGTATTCTCTCCTCTACACCCATTTTAAACCCAAGGTTTCGCTTATAGCAAATATATTCTTCTACCAATGGGAGGTGTATTCCGTAATGTTCAATCTTTTCCATATATACTATCATAAAAATCATTAGCTATAAGTGGAACTTCAAGAGCACAATGCGCTAACATATGTGTATTAACCCTTATATATGTTTTCGTACTCTCTATGGAACTATGTCCCAGAACTTCTGATATTACAGGCATTGAAGTACCCGCCTCCAACAATCTTGTCGCTAGCGTATGGCGCAGAGAATGGGGCCCATGTCTCCTATCACAGAAATCGATGTTTGCATATCTCATCCATTTTGTTACACACGACTCCAATGCTCCAACGCTTATTTTTCCATAAGGAGCCACCATTGATAGGAATATATGCGGATTCTTTACGTTAGGACGTGCAAATTGCAGATAATCAGCAATGGCACTTCCAATTTCCTCTGTCAACTCGAATTTTGCTAAAGAACCCGTTTTGGATTGCCTGAATGAAATAGCATTTTCTTCCCAATTGATATTTGAGAAGCGCATGTCAACAATGTCACCGGCTCTAAGACCATATCTTATCGCTAACAAGAGCATGGCGTAATCCCTTTTCCCGACATTGGAGCCTCTGTTAACGGCTTTAAGAAGAGCACCGATTTCTTCTTCAGTATAGATTGCAGGGACATGCGGTCTGGGAACGTACCTTGTCTTGAATGCCTTCCGCCAAACAGCTACGTCTTTCTCTTCTGTATACCCTTGTTCTGTCAAGGATATTACAAAGGCCCTAACA
>JAEEGF012501199.1_pt1 | contig 46989 bp, 38 predicted proteins | sample 9134171 | NCBI WGS metagenome assembly JAEEGF01 (sample SAMN16246542, study PRJNA631951) | gut metagenome | biome: gut microbiome; feature: rumen; material: AP-attached | host: Bos | place: Iran: Karaj | collected 2018-10
CGGCATAGGGGACGCCGTATTCCGTAACGGAAAACCGGGACATGGTCTCCTTCAGGGGATCGAAAGCCAGAAGCCAAAGCGTATCCGGCTCGTGGTCCATCGGGTTTCCGGAAACAGCCAATGTGTAAACGATTCCATTCAGTTCCGTGCGGGTGTAGAAAGCCTCATAACCCTGATCCGCAAGCGTCCCGAGGAGGAGATCTTTGCGGTCCTCATAGCGGAAGAAATGATATTCCGCAGGCGCGGAAAACTGATTCTCGCGCGGCTCCCAGATGCTGTAGAAAATGCCCTTGTCCGCAGCGGTAAATAAGCTGCGGCGATCCAGCTCGCCGATCACGGTGCCATTCTCATCCACGACCGGGAGGGGGTTCTCGGGCGCCGTGGTTTCAACGGGGACCGGATCGGTCGCGTGTGTGCCGGAAGGCGTGCCGTCTTCCTGTCTGGAAGATGCGTTTCCGCAGGCGGAAGCGGCGAGAAGAAGCGTAACCATCAAAAAAGCCAGGAGCTTTTTCATCATTTCATTACCTCTGTTCATTAGATGCATGGATTCACCGAAGATCCGTCATTCGACGATACGGCCCGCAAACATCGTGGCCATTTCTCCGTCCAGGTCGGTATAGATCGCGAAAGAGAAAGGACGGTCCGCACGGAATTCGACCGGCTGGTTCGGGTCGTAACCAGTACCCATCATCAAAAGGGCGGTGACAGCCGCGGCTTCGACGCCTTCCTCGTCCAGTTTGATGCGGGTCTTCTGAATGATGTCGCTGAGCCAGACGCGGCTTCCGATCATGCCGGAAAAGTCCGCATGCTCGGGATCAAAGGCAAGGCTTACGCCCTTGGCCTTCAAAAAGTCTGAGAATTCTCCCTGGCTGAAGCTGGTCTCAAGATCCATTTTCGGAATCGTGACATCCACGCGGCGGTAGTCTGCCTTATTGATCTTTTCCGCGAGATCTTTGGTGTCGCCCAATACGAAGACCATGTTCACGCCGCCCTTCATCGGAAGCACCACAAGTTCTGTCACATCATCCTTATAGTAAGAAAAATGATTCATCTGGTGCATGAATTCCTTGGTGACGACTGTTCCGTCGGCCTTGTGGAAATCGCCTTCCTTGGTGCCTTCCCGATGGAATTCGTGGAGCCAGTTGTCTTTGAAATACAGCGCATTCATGAGAATGACCGCAAGTCCGTCCGCATTGTATCCGTCCGGGAGCAGTTTTTCGATCATCTTTTCGGTCTTGATGCTCGCCCATTCGTTTACTTTTTCGGCCACATTTTCAGGAAGAAAGCTCCGGTATTCTGCGGCGTAGTTCTTGCTGACATATTCCGCGTACTTTTCCGTAAACTTCTCGGGCAGGCTTTCATTGCGCCATACCGAGTTCGCGACTCTGAGCGCCCAGAAAGGTTCCGAACCGTCGTCTGGGATCCATCCGCGGGAAACATTTTCGCGGTGCTGTTTGAGTTCCAGCTGGTAGTTCTCCGAAAACTCCTGTACGAAGCCGTTGAATCTGAGGCAGAAGTCGGTCCACTCCTCCGCGTCTTTGACACCGAGCGCGCGGAGAAGTTCCGCACGGGTCTCACCTTCCGCGCCGGAAATAAGAAGGCCAAGCGCATAGCGGAAGGACAGGGGAGAGGCCATGTAATTGCCCTCGGTCTGTTCTGAAAGCCACTGAAGAAGCTCCGCGTCGAAGGAGGAACTCTTCATGCCTTCCGTGTCATGCTTCAGGGTGATCACATTCATCTGTTCCGCCCAATTCTCTGCTTCTTTCATAGGAGCCTCCTTTTCCGGCACTTTCTGATCCGATCCTGTATTCGTGGAACAGCCCGTAAGCGGCATCACAAGAAGCAGCACGGAAAGCGCTGCGGCGAGGGTTTTCTTCAGACTCTTTTGAAGTCTCATGGATAAGGCCTCCTTTTGGATGTTCTAAGATAAATACGATCAGGCGTATCCATTTGTCGGGCGTCCTTTCTATTTTTTATTGCAGAAGCATAGATTCGTCAATCTCTTTGAATGCCCGCTTTATTGACAACATCCCCCCTGTGGCGTAAAATTATCATGCCTATATGGGCTTTTCTGGATTGGAGATCGGATGAAAAAAGTCATCACCTACGGAACGTTTGATATGTTCCACAACGGGCATTTGAATATTCTGAAGCGCGCGAAATCCTACGGCGACTATCTGATCGTGGGTGTCACGGGCGAGAATTACGATCTTGGAAGAGGCAAACTTTCGGTTCATGAAACGCTGGCGGAGCGGATCCGGAGCGTGGAAGAGACCGGCCTTGCCGACAAGATCATCGTGGAAGAGTATCTGGGACAGAAGATCGCGGACATCCGGCGCTACGGCGTGGACGTGTTTGTGATCGGCGATGACTGGAAGGGGAAGTTCGATCATCTGAACGCCTACTGTCAGGTCGTCTATCTGCCGCGTACACAGGGCGTTTCGAGCGCGCAGATCCGTCACGACACCTTCGGACAGTACCGGATCGGCGTCGTGACCGATACCGCGGATGCGGACGAGATCGCTTCGGAATGCGCCGCCGCGGCCTGTTTCTCGATCTCCGGCGTCTATTCGGAAAATGCGTCCGTCGCGGCAAAGTTTTCCATGCGGAACAAAGTTCCGGCAGAGCCGACGCTCGCGGGGCTTCTCAGCGGTTCGGACGTGCTGTTCGTCCGCACGGATCTCAAGACGCGCGCGGCATACATCCGCGAGGCGCTTTACCAGAGCATTCACGTGATCGCCGACGCGCCTTTCGCGTCGACGCTTCAGGAACAGAAAGAGCTTCTGCGGCTTGCGGATGAGAACGGTGTCCTTCTTTCGGAGAATCTCACCATGCCGCACATCTACATTTTCAACCAGCTTCTATGGATCGCCCGCGGCGGGCTCATCGGGCCGGTCAGATCGATCCGTGCGGGCATTCAGGACCTTGGGGATCCGGAAAGCTCCGTGGAGAGCCTTCTTTCGGCGGTGCTTTGCCCGGTTCTGAAGATCCTCGGAACCAATATCCGCAGGATCAGCGGCGATGCGTTCCAACTCAAACTGGAGTTTGTGAATCAGCCTCCTAGGGACGGAAGCGCCATGCTCGGCACCGCGCCGGAGGCATTTTCCGTCGTACAGATCGGGGACGGCGCAAATGAAGCCCTCGAGATCCAGGGCGACAACGGAACGATCCGCGCGGGACGGCACTGGTGGCGCGGAGATTATTTTGAGATCGAAAGGCCCGGAAAGGCCGACCCGGAGCGCTACAGCACCGGCTACGACGGCAACGGGCTGAAATATGTGTTGAAAGATTTCGGCGATGCGCTACGGACAGGAAACCGCCGCCCGGTCACACTGACCAGGGAGGAGTCCGAACGGATCGCGGAGATCATGGAAGTGCTTCATCAGTAAAGAATCGAGGAAACTATGTATTATCTGAACCCTGAAGTGGAAACACTCAACAGGATCTTTGACCAGAACATGAGAGAGCCCTACCTGCGTCTGGATCTCAACGAGAACCCCGGCGGGCTTCCGGAAGAGTTTGTGAAGAAGGTGCTCTCGGAGATCACCCCCGAGTTTGTCGCCCAGTATCCGGAGACGCTGCCTTTCGCGACGAAACTGGCGGAGTTTCTGAATACCGGCGTCGAGAACATCTGCCTCGTGAACGGATCCTCCGAAGGCATCCGCAACATCATCTACGCGTTCTCCGGCCCCGGCGGCCGCATTGTGGGCGTGACGCCGACCTATGCGATGTTCGAGGTCTATTCGAAGATGTACGGGCGGAACTTCACCCCGGTGCGCTACAACGAAGACCTCACGATCGACGTGGAAAACGTCCTCGCGGCCATGACGCCGGACACCCAGATCATGATCGTGGTGAACCCCAACAACCCCATGGGCAATGCATTTTCCGAAGAAGAGATGCAGAGGATCTATGACCGCGCACGCGCATATGAGATCACGCTGCTCATCGACGAAGCCTATTTCTACTTCTATCCGAAGACCTTCCTGCACTTTGCATTGGAGCACGAACACGTCTTCGTGACGCGTTCCTTCTCGAAACTGTTCTCGCTTGCGGGACTCCGGCTGGGCTATGTCGTCGGCTGGGCGGAGGGCATCAAAATGGTCCAGAAGCTCTGCACGCCGCACAACGTGAACGCCCCCTCGATGCTTTTCGCGCGGCGGATCATGGAAGAACCGGGCCTCATCGAGAGCCTGGTCGCAAAACACAAGGAAGGCCGCCAGTGGCTCATTTCGGAGCTCAGCGCGCGCGGGTATAAAATGGAAGGAAAGGAAGGCAACTTCATTTTCATCCAGCCGAAGACCGACGCAACGACGGTCATGAACCGTATGAAAGCCGAAAAAGGGATCCTCATCAAGACCTATCAGGGGGTCGGCGCCCTGGGCGAATGCCTCCGCGTGACCACCGGCGAAAAGCGTTTTATGGAACGCTTCCTCGCGGGACTTCTCGAGATCGACCGGTAAACCGAAGGGGGCGCTGAAAAAGTTTTCAGCGCCCCCGACATTTTAACGCCCCTGTTCGTATTCATTCATGGAGAGAGAAAAAGGCATGACCAACGAAGCCTTCGAAGCCTTTTATCTAAAACACTACAAATTCGTCTACAGGATCGCATATTCCTATATGAAGGAGCCGCATGACGCGGAGGATGTGACCGAAGATGTTTTTGTTAAGGTGCTCACCGGCTCATTTTCCTTTGAAAGCGAGGAACATGAGCGGTCCTGGCTGGCGCTTACGACCATGAATCTTTGTAAGGACGTACTGAAATCCGCCTGGCGGAAGCGGGTCGGCTCTCTGGAAGATCTGGAAAATGAACCGGAAAGCCCCGAGAGCAAGGCGGTGGAAGAGAGCGACACGACGGAAGCCGTGCAAAAACTCCCTCCGAAATACAAAGAAGTGATCATTCTGTTCTATTACATGGGCTATAAAACGGACGAAATCGCGGAAAAACTTGGAAAGCCGCCCTCCACGATACGGAACCTTTTGGCGGATGCGCGTAAGAAGCTCAAAGCAATGATCGGGGACGCAAGATGAAAGAAAGATCCAATCACAATCTGACAGAACCGTTCGAGAGAGACGAGCTGGGCATCAAGGCTTCGATGGAGGGAATCGAGCCGGAGGCCGGCGCCCGTGAGCGCATGCTTCAGAATATCATGAAGAAAGCGGCCATGGCGCAGGAAGCGGAAGGCATGGCAGCCACCGGATCGTCCGCGAAGGCGGAGATCCTCGGCATCGATGCCGCGAAGAAAGAGAAGAAAGCGAAGAACCGCTGGAAACTTTACGTCCCGATGCTGGCTGCTGCGGCGATCATCCTGACCGTCGGAACCATTTTCTTCGTGACGATCACGAGACAGAGCAAATCACTTGCGCCGGAAGATCTTTCTCCGGCCAAGGAACAGGACGTCAACCATGCGGACGGTATGCTGCCGACCAATGAGCAGGATCATAAAGGGGGAGATGCTGAACCGGGAGAGTTCCCGGATCATTTGACCAGGGAGGAGGAGCCTCAGTGGGAAGATTCCAGGGCCCCTGTGCGTCCCCCGCAGACGGCAGCGCCGAACGACGCTCAGCCGACGGGAGATGCGCCGAACGCTTCGGGAAAGACATGGAGCACCATGACTCTTGACCGTGCGGCCATGAGTGTTGCGGCAGAAGACATGGAGATCGTAGAAGCCGTTGAGGACGATTCGTCGAGCGACTATCTGGTGGTCTCTCATGACGACCATGAATACGTGCTTCAGTATCAGGGGGACGCCAAATCCTTGAAAGAATTCGGAAAAGACGCCCTCAAAGTCAAGACGGTCTTCGTGCTCGCGGATCCCGACATCTCGTTGGAGGAACTCACATTTTCAGACCGGACCGGCTGGCGTGCCGAATGGACTGTGGACGGTGAGAACCGCTATTATCTGTTCAACCGTGACGATGCCACACAGGAAGACATTCTTGAGACCATCCGGAAAATGAAGGAGAACAGCGAGAAGGCGACGAAGTAACGAAAGCACGCAAAGGGCGCGAGAGGATCGCAGCCCGAAAGGCGTCTATGGAAGAACGCGCAAAGGGCGGGGAAATATCCCCGCCCTTTTCTTATGTCTCGGTTTTCTCAGGAAGCCTGCGGATCAGTGCAGCCCCGTGCTCTTTTAGCCAGCGGGAGGTCTTTTTGTAATCCGGACAGTAGCGCAGCACTTCCTGATAGAAGGCCTGTGAATGATTCATGTGCCGCCGATGGGAAAGTTCATGGACGACCGTCGCGTCACGGACTTCCGGCGGAGCCAGCATGAGAAGACAGTTGAAGCTCAGATTCCCTTCCCGGGAGCAGCTTCCCCAGCGGGAACGCATCGCGCGGATCGAGATCCGCGCGTAGGAGACACCCATGAGGAAGGCATAGTGCCTGACGCGCGAAGTGAGATCCGCTCGCGCCTCTTTTTTCAAGGCACGAAGATCAGCTTCGGTAAGCGGCAGAACTTCCGAAACCTCACGGTTGATTCGCTCCACCCGCTTTTTCTGCTTCTCGATCCATGTGAGATGATCGCCCACAAAACGCCGGATCGCCGCTTCCGAGCTGAAGAAAGGCGCGCGTACCACGACCCCTTCCTCCGTGACCTGAAGCCCCAGCGTCCGCCGCCTTGAGCGTATGACTTTGTATTCCGGCAGATTCATTTTCATCCCCTCCGTTATACCACCTCGGAAGACACTCGTAAACCGGGGCGGAAGGGCAGGCCGACTCAGAAGACGTTTGCAAAAGGCGCGGAGGACGGAAGGTATATCGCTCCGGAACTCTGCCAAAGAGTCTTTTCCGCCGCCCTGACGGCGCCATCCGAGGCAAAAAAAACAAATTGTTTTTCCCCTCGCATTCATAGGAAACAAGCCACTTACCGCATTTGACGGACAGGAAAGCTCCAAAAACCGGCGCATTCTGTTACTGGTGATCTCTCGGGCCATACGTTATCTTGGATCTCAGAAATCAAGGGGGCCAGACCCGTGAAAAACGAAAGGAGAAACACAACCGTGAAAAAACTGATCAAGCAGATTGAGGAAGCGTCACAGGAAAACCAGGCCCTCCTCCTGAGCCTGGAACAATTGTTGGGCAAAAGCCCGGAAGGCCGGATCGAGGTGACCACATCCAAAGGAAAGCCCAGGTTCTTTTTGATCAAGGGAGGTATGCGCAGGTACCTGAGGCGGGAGGAGACCTGGCTGATCCAAAGCCTGCTCGAGAAGCAATATTTCAAAAAAATGCTTCTGCGGACACGGAAGAATCAGGAGGCCCTCGATCATTTTTTAAAAGAGTTTGAACCGGATGCTCAGGCACGGATCTACGAAAATATGAGCCCCCACCGAAGGCATTTTGTGAAGCCATTGGTCGAACCGGACGCAATGTACTCAGCAAGATGGCTTGAGGAGCATCGCGCAATCGCCGCCGCGCGGCCAAATACTTATCAGAAGAGCGGTGAATTCATCACGATGAATGGAGAGGTGGTTCGATCGAAAAGCGAGAAGATCATCGCAGATCTGCTCTATCAGCTGGGCATTCCATATGTGTATGAATGCCCGCTGGACACGCCCGGCGGCCTTGTTTATCCGGACTTCACGATCTTGGACATCAACACCCGAAGAGTTTATTACTGGGAACACCGTGGCCGTCTGGACAACCTGGACTATGTCGAGAATAACATCTGGAAGACCCATCTGTATGCAGCGGCTGGAGTCTTCCCTGGATACAATCTTCTTCTAAGTGAGGAGACCGGGGATTCACCGCTTCGCACCAAAGACGTCGAAGCCATGATCCGCGCCGTGTTTCTGTGAAAAGAGACTTTGAAGGAGATTTGTCAATTTGTGGCTGGTTTGATAGGCGGTTTACGGCATTTTGCATGTTTCACGCCTACGCCCTTTTTTGGCGTAGGCGTGATTTCTCATTTTCGCTGTTTTCCGCCCTCGGCTCCCGGAAAATGTGTAGGCGTGAAATGACTTGTTTTCTAAAACTTGCCCAGGTGACCCGTAAGTGATAGGCGAAAAACTTTTGTGAGACAAAACCCGCCCAAAAAAAGACAGGGGGTGGAGGGCGTGTTTTTCGAGAATGAGAAAAACTCGCCCACACATTTTTGGACCATAGGCGTAAACATATGGAAATGCCGTAAACCGCCTATCGATTTGGCCATAAATAGCGTGCACATGCACCGATACAGCCTGGTCCCTCGTCGGCTAGGCCAAAAATTGCAAGTGCAACCACTGATTCGACTCAAATCAGCATGGACATCCCTTGGATAGGCCTCGAATAGCCTGATCATCCGTCGAATAGACCCAGAATAGCCTGCCCGCCGTGGCTGGATCAGCCCATGCCCCGTCCTGGATCGGCCTGGGCCCCGTCCCATCTTTCTTTTTTTGGGAAGTCATGCTACAATATAATCATCTATGGACTGCGCCGGGAGGCGCTATGGAGGGCTCCCTGATGGAACCGATGAGACTGAACAAATATTTGAGCGACAGGGGCGTGTGTTCGCGGCGGGAAGCAGACCGTCTGGTGGATGAAGGGCGCATTTTCGTGAACGGACAGCCTGCTGAAAAGGGGCTTCGCGTGACGGATGCGGACGAGATCCGGATCAACGGGAAGCCGGTTGCGGAAACAAAGCCGGAAAAGGTCATTATTGCGCTTTGGAAGCCGGTCGGCGTGGTTTCGACGACACGCGGCTTCAAGAATGAACAGAAGGTGACCGATCTGGTGGATTTTCCCGGCCGTCTGTACCCTGTCGGCCGGCTGGACAAGGACTCCGAAGGCCTGATCTTTCTGACAAATGACGGCGCCTTTGCGGAGGAAGTGACCCGCGCATCCGGCCGCCATGAAAAAGAATATGAAGTCGTGGTCAATAAAGAACTCACGACGCACTTTCTGGAACGCATGGAGAAAGGAGTGTTCCTGGAAGACCTGAACAAAGAGACTGCGGCGTGCAGCGTCAGGAAACTGGGCACGAAGCGTTTCGCGATCATATTGACGCAGGGCCTGAACCGGCAGATCCGGAGGATGTGCCAGACCCTGGGCTATGACGTCCTGTCCCTGAAGCGCGTCCGCATCATGAACGTGACGCTGGAAGGCTTGAATCCGGGCGAATGGAGAAAGCTGGAAGGCGACGAGAAGAAGCTTCTTGAAGACTACGCCTACAGGAGGAAGACGCCCCCGTCGCCGAAACGCGAAGGAAGGGCCGCCTCCAATGCCGCGAAAGAACAGCGGAAGCTTACGGCAAAGACCAAAGACGTCCTTCGGACAAAGGGCTTGCCGAAAGACATGGCCAGAAAGAAGGGCGGAGCGCAGTCCAAATTTATCCCGGCATCGAAGGGCATGATTCCTAGAGGCTCTTCGTCGGGCGGCACCTCGAAAGGCAGGTGAAGCGGATGGATGAACTTGTCCGCATGAAAGAACTCATACAGATTCTTGACGAAGCCTCCCGGGCCTATTACCAGGAAGGCCGCGAGATCATGCCCAATGAGCGCTACGACAAGCTTTACGATGAGCTTCTTTCGCTTGAGGAGAAGACCGGCACGGTGCTCGCGGGAAGCCCGACGCAGAAAGTAGGCTATGAAGTGCTTTCGGAGCTTCCGAAGGAACGCCATGAAGAAGCGGCGCTTTCGCTGGACAAGACCAAGGAGATCGAGACGCTTCAGAGTTTCCTTGGCACACAGCCCGGCGTACTCAGCTGGAAGCTGGACGGTCTGACCGTCGTCCTGACCTATGAGGGCGGGACGCTTTTGAAGGCTGTCACGAGAGGCAACGGCGAGATCGGAGAAGTCGTCACCGGGAACGCCAGGACATTTGTCAACCTTCCGCTCAGGATCCCCTTCACGGGGCACCTGGTGCTCCGCGGCGAAGCGGTCATCCGCTATTCGGACTTCAACCGCATGAACGAGGAGATCGAAGAGGAATCCAAATACAAGAACCCGCGGAATCTGGCTTCGGGCTCGGTCCGGCAGCTGGACCCCAAGGTCACGAAGACCCGCTCGGTAAACCTGATCGCCTTTGCGCTGATCGAGGCGGAAGGCTTTGACAGCAAGAACTCCTTCATGGAGCAAATGGCCTTCCTGGACCGCCAGGGTTTCGAAACAGTGGAGCGTGTGCTTGTCACGTCCGGGACGCTTCCGGAAGCCGTGCATGGTTTCGCTGAGAAGATCAAACAGTATGACGTGCCCTCGGATGGCCTGGTTCTCGTGATGGACGATCTGGCTTACGGGCGTTCTCTGGGCCGCACGGCCAAGTTCCCCCGGAACGCCATGGCTTTCAAATGGCGTGACGAGATGGCGGAGACGGAGCTTCTTGCGATCGAATGGAGCGCAAGCCGCACAGGGCTTCTGAACCCGGTGGCGATCTTCAGGCCCGTGGAGCTTGAGGGAACCACCGTGAGCCGTGCACTCGTCCACAACATTTCCGTGATGGAAGAGCTGGGACTTTCGGTCGGAGACCGGATCCGCGTCTACAAAGCCAATATGATCATTCCGCAGATCTCCGTGGACCTCACGGCTGAGGAACTGAAACGCTCCCAACAGGCGCCGCTTCCCCGCCGTTTCGACGTGCCGGAGCGTTGTCCGGTCTGCGGCGAAGCCACCGAGATCCGCGACGAAGAGGGCGTGCGGACGCTCTTCTGTACGAACCCGGACTGCCCGGCGAAGCGGATCAAACGCTTCGAGCTTTTCGTGTCCAGAAACGCCATGAACATCGAGGGCCTGTCCGAAATGACCATGGAAAAGCTGATCTCGGAAGGCCTGGTGCATCATTTCGGCGACCTGTACCGTCTGCGTGAACACCGTGCGGAGATCGCCGCGATGGAAGGCTTCGGAGAAATCTCCGCGGACAACCTCCTAAAGGCCATCGAAGCAGCCAGGGAAGTACCGCTGGAACGTCTTCTCACCGCGATCAGCATCCCCGGCATCGGCGTGGCCGGCGGGAAAATGCTCTCGCGTGCCTTCAGGGGCGACCTTGGGGCGCTCCGCGCCGCCGGCCCCGAAGAGCTCGCAGCCATCGAAAATGTCGGCGAGATCACCGCGCGGGACATCGTCGCCTTCTTCCGGGATCCGAAGAAGAGCGGAGAACTGGATGACCTGCTCACGGAAATCACGCTCAAGGAACAGGAGAATACCCAGGAACAGACCCTGGAAGGCAAGACCTTCGTCGTCACCGGAGCGGTCCATCATTTTGAGAACCGCGACGCCCTGAAAGCCTTCATCGAGGCCAGAGGCGGCAAAGTGACAGGTTCTGTCACGAAGAATACAGACTACCTCATCAACAATGACGTCAATTCGAACTCCACGAAGAACAAGACCGCAAGATCCCTCGGGATCCCGGTGATTTCCGAGGAAGAGTTCCTAAATCTGTAACAAGGAGGCGCCTATGTACAAATGTCCGGGCTGCGGAGCTCCGCTCCGCTTTGACCCGAAATCACAGAAACTCGGCTGCATGTTCTGCGGCCGGCAGGTGGACCCCCGGGACCCCACGCTGGCTTACGCCAATGAGGCCGAAGGCCAGACGCCGGTCGGCGGCACGCAGTACGATTCCCAGACCGGCGAGCAGGAATACGCCGCGCTGGCATACGTCTGCCCGAACTGCGGCGCGAAGCTGCTCTCCACGGAGGAGACCGCGGCGACGTTCTGCAGTTTCTGCGGATCGAATGTTGTGCTGGACGAACGCCTGGACGCGGAGAGCGCCCCGCAGCGGATCATCCCGTTCAAGGTTTCGGCTCAGGAATGCGCTGAGGCCTACAAAAAACGCCTCTCCAGGGCATTTTTCGCGCCTTCCTCGATGAAGAAGGATTCCGAGATCGCGAAGTTCCGCGGCATCTACATGCCGTACTGGATCTACTCCTACAGTACGGAAGGCATGGTTGAATCGGACGGCTCCGTTTCGCACCGCACAGGCGACTATATCATCAAGACGAATTACAGGCTGTATCAGCAGGTGAGCGGCCGCTTCAGCGGGATCTCCTATGACGCCTCCTCCTCGTTCTCCGACACGCTTTCGGAGGCCATCGCGCCGTTCAAGGCCGAATCCGCGGTGCCCTTCGCCACGTCCTATCTGAGCGGCTTCTATGCGGACGTTTCGGACGTTCCCGCCGAAGTGTACGCAGCCGAATCCGAGGACGTCGCCGAGGACTTCTTCGTGGATAACGTCATGAAGGATCCGGCCTACCCGCTTCACGGCGTGGAGCGCACGAAGGTCCGGAACCGGATGCCCGTCCGCGCACGAGTGGAAGAGAAAGGCTATTTCCCGGTCTGGTTCCTTTCAAGCCGCACACGCGACAACAAGCACATCAATTATGCGGTCGTGAACGGCGAGACCGGCAAGGTCGCGGCCGACATTCCGGTGAGTTTCGGCAAATATCTGCTGTTCTCACTCCTGGCCGCCATCCCGATCGCGCTGTTCATCTGGTTCTTCATCGTGGAGTCCAGCGAAATGTCGCTCTCCCCGATGAACCTGATCATGCTGGCGGGCTTTGTCTCGGTCGCCTTCTTCTTCATGATGAATTCCGGCCTGAACCAAGCCTATGCCAGGGAAAACTACCTGAACGACAAAGGCTATCTCAAGCGATTCGGAAAGCCGAACGAGGGCTCGATGCCCTTCGCGAGGAAGCTCCGGTATCTCCTGAAGCCCATCATCGGCATCGCGGCCGTGGTGGTGTTCTTCCTGTGGCGGCCGAATGAAGACCTGTATTATTACATCGGCGCGGCGGTGTCCTTCGTGATGCTGATCCTGTCGGTCCTCGATCTGGTCCGGATCCACAATCTGAGGGTACAGCAGCCGATCCCGCAGTTTAAGAAGAGAGGAGGCGACGAAAATGCGTAAGACAAATGCTTCCATTTTCCGGATGATCTCATCCGCCCTTCTCGTCCTTGTGGTCTTCGTAGCCTGCTTCACAGGGCTTCGGATCACGTCCCGCGCCGCGGAAAACGGCTCCGGCTACCGCGTTGTGGTCGAGGACGGCGCGGACCTGTTCTCTGACTCGGAAGAAGCGCGCCTCATTTCCGAACTGGCGAAAAATGCCGAGTTCGGCAACATGGCCGTCATCACGCTGCCCGAGGGCAACAGCTACGGCAGCGCCCAGAACGCGGCCGAACGCATCACCTGGGAGCTGTTCCAGGATGTGGACGGCGCGACCTTCGTCATCGACATGGAAACGCGCTACCTGTACCTCTACACCTACGGGTCGCTGATGAAGATCATTTCCGTGTCCGACTGCGATTCGATCACGGACAACATTTACAGACAGGCTTCAAGAGGCGACTATTACGGATGCGCTTCCGAAGCCATGGCACAGGTCTATAAACTGGTCACGGGCCACCAGATCGCGCGCCCGATGATGATCGTGCTCACGGTGCTCATGTCCCTGTTTCTGGGCGCCTTTGTGATGTATCTCATCATGAAGAGCACGATGAAGATCCCGAAGGCCTCTTCCTATGAACTGTCCGCGGCGGCCGACACGGCCTTCCTGGGCGGGCAGGTGCAGGCGGTGAAGGGCCTGACGACGACGGTCTATTCGCCGGTTCCGAAGGCAGATTTCTCCTCTTCAGGCGGATCTTCCGGCGGCGGCGGAGGCGGCGGCGGAGGAGGCGGCTTCTCCGGCGGCGGAGGAGGCGGCGGAGGCGGAAGCTTCGGCGGAGGCGGCGGCCATGGCGGCGGCCACGGATTCTGAGGCCGAAGGAACTTCTGTCAGACATTTTCCGCTTTTTAGAAGGTGTTTTATGATCTTTTTTACGTCGGATCTGCATCTCGGACATGAGGAAGTGATCGCGAAGAGACAGCGTCCCTTCGCGGACGTCCGTGAAATGAACGAGGCGCTCATCGACAATTACAATCAGAGGGTCGGAGATGACGACACGGTCTACATTCTCGGAGATCTTTGCCACAAACTGAGTCTTAGCGAGGCGAATGAACTGATCGCAAGGCTCAACGGACGGAAGATCCTCCTGAGGGGGAACCATGACCTGGACTATGATCCCGCGCTCTTTGAGGCGCAGCATGATTTCCTGATGGTGGACTTTGAGGACCGGCGGTTCGTGATGATCCACTATGCGTTGGTGGACTGGCCCAGACGGAAGAAGGGCGGGATCCACCTGCACGGCCACATGCATGAAAGCAGGGCCTACAACGAAGCAAACCGCGCGAAAGGACTGTTCTGCTACGACGTAGGCGTGGACGCCAACGAGTACCGGCCCGTATCCCTTGAAGAAGTCCTGGCCTTCTACGAAGGCTATGCGTGGACGACCGCCACGGGGCTTCGGTAAAGACGACTGAATGGCACACAGATTCTGATACAGAAAGGATGACAAAATGGAATTACAGAAACGCAGCGAAGTACCGGAAGAACTGAAATGGGACCTTTCCCTCATTTATCCCACACTGGAAGACTGGCAGGCGGATTTTGACGCCTCCGTGAAGCTTTCGGAAGACATCGAGAAGCAGTTCAAAGGAAAGCTCACCGACGCGCAGACCATCGTGGACTGCCTTGCCCATCTGGAAGCGCTTTACAAGAAGGCAGACCTGGTCGGCAACTATTCCTCGCTCGCGGTCTCGGTAGATTATTACGACACCGGAAATCAGGAGCGTGCCAGCCGCGCAAGCTCCGCCATGGCGCAGATCTCCAGCAGACTCGCCTTCATCGACAGCGAGATCCTGATGGCGCCTGACGAGGTCATTCAGGAAGCCATCCGCCTTGCGAAAGGCTCCAAGAACTATCTCAAAGACCTGCTCCGGAAGAAACCGCACCAGCTCTCTCCCGAGACCGAGAAGGTCCTGGCGGCCTTCGGCCAGAGTTTCGAAACGCCTTATGAGATCTATGAGATGACGAAGCTTGCGGACATGAAGTTCCCGTCCTTCACGGTCAAAGGCAAAAAGTATCCGCTGGGCTACTCGCTGTTCGAGGACGACTACGAATACGAGCGCGACACCGACGTGCGCCGCGCCGCCTTCCGCGCCTTTACGAGAAAGCTCCGCCAGTATGAGAACACCACTGCAGCGGCTTACAACGCGCAGGTCACGACCGAGAAAGTCGAAGCCACGGTCCGCGGTTTTGAAAATGTATTTGACTACCTTCTGTTCGACCAGAAGGTGACCCGGGAAATGTACGACCGCCAGATCGACGTCATCACGGAGAAGCTGGCGCCACACATGCGCCGTTACGCGAAGCTCATCCAGAAGAAGTACGGCCTTAGCGAGATGACATTTGCGGACCTGAAGCTTCCGCTGGATCCGGATTTCGATCCGCGTGTGACGCCCGAGGAAGCGCACAAACTGGTCCGCGACGGCCTCTCGATCCTGGGCGAGGACTATGTTTCCATGATCGACGAAGCCTTCCGCGACCGCTGGATCGACTTCGCGAAGAACCAGGGGAAGGAGACCGGAGGCTTCTGTGCAAGCCCCTACGGCAAGGGCTCTTTCATTCTGTTAAGCTGGAACGACCGCATGTCGGACGTCTTTACGATCGCCCACGAACTCGGGCACGCGGGACATTTCCGTCATGCGAACAACGCCCAGTCCTTGTTTGACACCGATGTCTCCGGCTACTTTGTCGAAGCGCCTTCGACCATGAACGAGGTGCTCTTCACAGATTATCTGAAGACGACCGATCAGGACCCCCGCTTCCGCCGCTGGGTGCTTTCGAGCCTGATCTCGAACACCTATTACCACAACTTCGTGACGCATCTCAGGGAAGCCTGGTATCAGCGCGAAGTGTACAAGATCATCGACGAGGGCGGCTCGGTGAACGCCGAGAAGCTGTCTGAGATCTTCCGGAAGAATCTGGAGCTCTTCTGGGGCGATGCGGTCAAGATCATCGACGGCGCGGAACTGACCTGGATGCGCCAGCCGCATTATTACATGGGCCTGTATTCCTACACCTATTCCGCAGGCCTTACGGTCGCGACAGCCGCCGCGAAGCGCATCGAGCGCGAGGGGCAGCCCGCGGTCGACGACTGGAAGAAAGTGCTCGACGCAGGTTCGACGCTGGATCCGACGGGGCTCGCCGCGCTTGCGGGCGTGGACATCCGTACCGACGGACCGCTCAACGAAACCATTGACTACATCGGAGATATCATCGATGAAATCTGCAGACTGACAAAGGAGATTGACGGAATCGATGCCTGATTTTTTCAAAGACACGGAAGACCGGCTGGACAAGTTGTTTGAAATCTCAAAGAAGCTGAAGGGAGAAAAAAACATGGCCAAGAAGAAAAGCAATTCGAAGTATCCTCAGGGAATCGACGCGTTTCTGAAGACGCTGGGCGACTGCGACCTGATCGTCCGCGAACTGGAAAATGAAGGGATCACGGTCTATCAGGACGGCGCCCGGCTCAAAAAGTGCGCAAAGATCACGCTGAAGGCCGGCCGGAACAGGATCCTCGTCGCGCCTCTGTCTCCGTCCATCCATCCGGAATCCATGGAAGCATCCGTGGAGGACAAAGGCGTCCGCATTTCCGCGGTTTCCTACAACACTGACATGTACAACGCGCTTCCCGAAGAAGCGCTTCAGGAAGAGGAGAAGAAGACCCGCGAGGAACTGGAACAGCTGAATGCGGAGATCGAAGCGCTCAAAGAAGAGAAGAACATGCTGGAAGTGCTCATGAAGAACACCGACGGCCTGAAGAGCCGCGAGGAGATCGCCGGCATCGCCGCGCTCTACCATGAAAATGCTTCCGCGATCCGCACGAAGATCCGCGAGGCGGAGAAGCGCGTTCAGGAAGTGAACGAGCATCTCGAGGAAGTGCTCCGCGAGATCGAAAAAGGCAAGAGCGGCGACCGCCAGATCGGCTACGCGGAGATCCTCATCGACGCGGAAACCGACCGCGAGATCCCCATTCGCCTGGCCATGACCGACTGGGCCGCCGGATGGAATCTGAATTATACCCTCCGTGTGGAAGACGGAAAGGACAAGGCGGAAGTCAGTCTGATCGCAAATGTGAATCAGAACACGGAAGAAGACTGGAAAGACGCGAAACTCATTTTCTCCAGCGGCCTGGCCAATTCTTCCCTGTCCCGCCCGGTCTTCGTGCCGGAGCGCCTCGGCCTTCCGACGCCGCGTCCGAGCTTCCGGAACGCAAAGGCGAAGATGAGCATGGTGATGGAAGATGCCATGGTCATGGATGAAGATTCGGAAGCATCCTACGCCGGCGGCATCAATGGCCTGGCCGCGCCGATGATGAAGATCGACCTGCCCGAGGAAGCCAAGGCGGTCGAGAACGGCAACGTCATCGAATTTGCGCTGAATGCGCCGGAAAATATCGAATCCGGAAAGCGCCGCGAGATCCTGCTCTCCGAGACCGAACTGCCCGCAGAGCAGATCTACGAGTCCTATCCGAAGGTCTCTCCGTCGGTCTGGCTGTCCGCGAAGATCACCGAGACCGGCACGCTTCCCGCGCTGGACGGCAACTGCCGCGTCTTCCACAACGGTGCCTTCGCAGGCACGACCTGGCTTTCGCCGGAAGCCTCCGAGGACGGTCTGACGATCTCACTCGGAACAGACGACAGCATCCGTGTTTCCAGAAAGGATGCGGGCAGAAGGACCGAGAAGGGCTTCCTGGGCAGCGGCCGGAAGAATTATTACAACTATGAACTGACTGTGCAGAATCTGAAGAACAGGGCGATTGATCTGCTTCTCATCGACCAGCTGCCGGTTTCCGCAAAAGAGACCATCAAAGTCGAAGCGACCGAGCTCAGCGGCGCGGAAGTCGCCGGAGCGGGCACGGAAGAAGGCAAAGTCACCTGGAAGCTGAAACTTGAGCCCGGCACAAAGATTCAGAAGAAGTTCAGCTACAAAGTGACCTACAAGGAATGACCGGACGGAAGACACAAAACATCATATTCTGGTCGCTGCTTCTGTCATGGCTCACGGTAGAGACGCTGGCCTACGTGCTGATCGTAACAAAAGCGGATCAGAGCATGGACTTCAGCGTGAGCTACCTGTCGATCGTCGCGGATCTCGTGATGACTGCGGTGATCCTTGTTTTCGTGAGTATCCGGGCCGCGCATCGGGCAACCACAGGCGCAAGGCTCCGGGAGTGCATTTTCCTCTTTCTTGCATACGTCTGTACGGCGGTGGCGGATTACTTCCTCACGATCACGGCGGACCGTTACGAGATCGCGGTCGGCGTGTTTCTGGGCGCGCAGATCTTCCATTTTCTCCGGATCTCTGCCGCCCGGCATGCCGCCTCGAAGGACGCGGGCGTGAAGCATCCGCTGGCCGGCATCCTGCTCTCGGTCTTTGCAAGAGTGATCCTGAGCGGTCTGGTGCTCATCGTGCTGCATGTGACGGGCCTTTGGAGCCTCCTGAACGCGCTTGCGGCTGTCTATTTCGTTGAGCTTTTGATGAACACGATGGATGCGGCGCTGACAGCCGCACACGCCCTCCGCTTTGCGGTCTTAGCGGCGGGTTTCCTCCTCTTCATCTGCTGCGACGTGACGGTCGGGCTCAGGGCGCTTACGGAGGCCGGAACGATCTCCATGACGCCGGACCGCTTTGCGCTGAACACATACCTGACCTGGGTGTTCTATCTGCCCTCCCAGGTGATGATCATTTTGTCCGTCCTCGTGGCGCGAAAGAAGACCGCTGAGAAAGCGGCATAAAAGGAGGCCGTATGGCCAAGGGAGAAGTCAGGGAATTCCGTAACGTTTTACACGCACACGCCGAGCGCTATCCGAAAATGGAGCCGGCGGACCTTCTGAAACTCATTTATCAGAATGAGTTCGGCCCGGCGCACCTTCATGTGGACTCGGAGGAAAGCCTTTCCGCCATCCGCGAGGAATTCGACGGAATCGAAGAGGAAGAGGACTTCGAAGGCTCGCTTTATGAAGACATCGGAAACGGTTACGTGCGCCTGAACTTCCAGGCGGTGGACCTTCTGGACTATCCGATCGAGAAGATCAATGAAGATTTCGTCGCTTCCGCCGGTGTCAAAGCCGGCGTGCCCCAGCGCTTTCTCAGAAAAGCCGACTGGGCGCTCGCGCACCTTGGGGAGTTTCCCTTCCACTTCACGGAAGAAGAATTCGACGAAGCCTTCCGGCGTTATCTCGAGACCTGTAAAGACGGGCAGTTCCGGCCCATCCGCCACAGCCGGACATACCGGGAGGCCTATGCGCCTTCATACCGCGTGATCCTTAAAGAACGGATGAGGGACTTTGCGGAAGAGAAGGAGAAAGACATCGGGAAGACCGCCCGCGTCCTGAAAAGGGTCGTGTGGATCCTGGTCTTCATCGCGATACTTGTGGTCCTCACGATCGCCGGCATCGCGGGATACAAGTTCTTCGCGCTCTGAGAGGCATGACAACAGCATGCTGAAGACGGTTCCTTTTGAAGACAAATACATAAGCTTATTTGAAGCGCTTTCGCCGGAGAAGGCGGAGATGCTTCGCTTTCACGGGGACGTGATCCCGAAAAGCCGGACGGCAGTCGTACGGGTCCCGAAGAAGCGCCCCGGGGAAGCGTCATCCGGTGAAACTGCCTTTCTGGGCGCCGGTTTCCTCCAGGCAGGCCAGACATACCGCGCACGGAAAGATTATCCGGCGCTGTCCGCTTATAACGTCCACATGGACTTTTCGGTGGACTTCGGGGATCCCGAAGCCGTTTGGGCAGCGGAGAAGCTTTTGAAAGCCCTCATCGCCCGCTGTGAAAAGCTTCAGGCGAAGGAGCCGGAGAAGACGCTTGCGCTGACCTACTGGGTGCGTTCCGACGCGCGGGAGAGCAGAGCATTTTTTGAAAGCTTCGGCTTCCGGGAGGCCTACCGCGTTTATCGGATGGGACGGGAGCTCGGAGAGAGCCCGGCATCCGAAAGGGATCCCAAGATCACCGAGATCGATCTTCTGGACCCCGAAGCCATGAAGCGCTACATTGAAGGCAGCCGGGAGGCCTACGGCGTGCCGGATTCGGAGGACGAAATGCGCTTCCGGATCTTAAGGCAGGGCGCGCGCGTCTTCACCATCGAAGAGAAGACATTTGTCACGGTCTGGCCGCTCGGACAGGGCACCGCCGCGACGGAAAATGTCTTCACCAGGGCGGCTTTCCGGCGCCATGGCCTTTCAAAGAGACTCCTTTCAGGCGTCGCTGCGATCCTGAGAGACGAAGGCGTCCAGCGCCTCGAACTCAACGTTTACCCGAAGTTTGCGGCGCACGCCCTTCGGATGTACCGCGGTCTCGGCTACAAAAGGCTGTACACCTTATTGGAGATCCGGAAGAACATCCCCGAAACAGTCTGATTCTACGGAAAAGAGTAACCATGATGCTTCACGAAATTGCTCCCAAAAGCTTCCACATCGAATGGCAGAACCTTCAGCCCGAACGCGATGACCGGATCATTTTCGCCTTCGACGGCCAGATCCTCATAGCCGCTACGGAAGAGCTCCGCTTTCCGACACGCGAAGTCTTTGAAAAATGGATCCTCTTCCCGTGCATCCATCCCGACAGCGGCGCCTACACCTACCTGTTTGCGATCGATGACGAGCGCTACTTCACGATGGTGTATGACGAGGAACAGTTCCGCTCCTTTTTGGAGAATCTTTACAAGGATATTCCGGAAAGTGAGAAGACATACCGCTTCGTCCCGGTGCGCGCCCTCAGGAACCGGGAAGCGCAGCACGAAGCATTCGCCGGAATGATGGCGGGCATGCTCACAGGCTGGTACCGGCGTTCCCGCTTCTGCGGAAAATGCGGCGTGAGGACCCGACATTCGGACAAAGAACGGATGATGTACTGCCCGCACTGCAGAAACATGATCTATCCGCAGATCTGCCCCTCGGTGATCATCGGCGTATTTTCCAAAGACAGGCTCCTGACCACCCGCTACAACCCTGAGCACCTCATGTTCGACGGCACCGGCAAGACCTTCAAGCCGGTGGTGCACGACGCGCTGGTCGCAGGCTACATTGAGGCCGGCGAGACCGGAGAGGACGCCGTGAGACGCGAAGTGATGGAAGAAGTCGGGCTCCGCGTGAAGAACATCCGCTATTGGAAGAGTTCGCCGTGGCCCATGTCCAGCGGCCTCCTGTTCGCCTACACCTGTGAGGTGGACGGAGACGACCGGATCCGCCTCGAAGAGGACGAACTGTCCACCGCCGTATTCAAGACCAGGGAAGAGATCGAACCGCGGGTCGGCAAGGACATTGCCCTCACAAGCGCGCTGATGGAAGCCTTTCGAAGAGGGGAGCTTCCCGAGCGTCCTATAGGCGAGCTTCCCGAGCGTCCGTGATGGACAGAAAAGCCTCTTTGTGGTAAAATAATAATTCAGGCTGGGGCAGATGACCTGCCCAAAAGGAACGAAACACCGGGGTGCGCATTTCCCCGGCAGAGAGCGTAAAAATGGGATTGTTCGGCAAGAAAAAAGTTTCAGTAACAGTACACGGCAGCACGTCCACGATGACGGGCTCTGACGGCCGCTACGCCAAGCAGGCGCGCTCCATAAAAAAGGCGGGCCGGGAAAGGGCGCGCGCGCTGGATCTGGTCGCCCGGAGCGCAAAGGAACTCTGTTCCTATATCGAAGCGACCTATAAGGTCGAGCCGCTTCCCGAGGAGGACGCGCTTTTCGTGGAAGCGAAGGACGATCTCGAAGCCTGGGAGCCTCTGGATCTCCATCTGTATCAGATCCTGGTCATGCAGGGTGTCGTTCCGGCGGCGTGGCTTACCGTCTATCTGGAAGGCAATCACGAGTATCTGGCCTTCCGGGAGACGCCTTTGGAGTGCAAGGACAGCTACGAAGTCAACCGCGTGAAGAATGACATTATCCGCTATTACGGGGCGGACGAAGAGGACAAGAGGAAGAAAAACTACCGCTACACGCAGTTTGTGAACGCGGAGTACTGATAGAAAAGCGCTTCCAAAAGAAGCGGAAAGCGGCCGCCGGAAAAGTCCGGGGCAGAACATGCGGAGCATCGGAAGGAGGTATCTTACATGGAAGAAAAGAATGAAGAAATGATTGAAGAGATCCTGAGTCTCATCCGATCAGACATATCCATTGAAGAACTCCGAGACAAGCTGAACGATTACCATGACGCAGACCTTGCGGAGGCGCTGGAAGAACTGGACAAGGAAGAACGCCAGCGTTTCTACAAAGCCCTCGGCACGGAGCGGCTGTCCGAAGTTTTCGCCTATCTGGAAGAAGTCGAAGATTACTTCCATGAGATCGGTCTGGAGAAATCCGCCGACATTCTGGAGGAAATGGACGCGGACGATGCCGTCGACGTTCTCGAAACGCTTCCCGACGACTACCGCGAAGAGATCGTTGCCCGCCTGGACAAGGAAGCCAGGGAAGACATCGACCTGATCACCTCCTATGACGATGATGAAATCGGTTCGGACATGACCACGAACTTCATCGTCATCAAGAAGGGCACGGACGTGAAGGGCGCGATGCGCGAGCTCATCAAACAGTCCGGCGAGAACGACAATATTTCCACGATCTACGTGGTCGATGAAAATGACAAACTCTACGGCGCGATCCAGCTGACGGATCTGATCCGGGCCAGGGACGGGTCGGATATCAACGACATCATTTCGACCTCCTATCCGTCGGTCAACGCGCACGCAAAACGCGCGGATGAACTGAACAGGCTCCGCGGCTATAATGAAGACTCCATCCCCGTCGTGGACGACGAAGACCATATCCTCGGCGTCATCACGGCCTTCGACGTGGTCGAAGCCGTCGATGAAGAACAGGGTGAAGACTACGCAAAACTCGCCGGTCTGACCGCAGAGGAAGATCTGCACGAGCCGCTCTTTAAGAGCGTCCGGAAGCGTATGCCTTGGCTGATCGTGCTTCTGGCGCTGGGCCTCGTGGTCTCGACCGTCGTTGGCTCCTTCACCGGCATCGTCGCCGTGGTGCCCATCGTCATCGCCTTCCAGTCCCTGATCCTCGACATGTCCGGTAACGGCGGCACGCAGTCGCTGGCTGTCACGATCCGTGTGCTCACGGACGAGCAGCTCTCCGGCAAAGACAAGTTCAAATTTGTCCTGAAAGAGCTCCGTGTCGGCTTTGTCGACGGCCTGATCCTCGGCCTCGCAGCCTTCCTTCTGGTTGGACTGTACATCACCTTCCTCAAGAAGGAGCCCATGGGCTACTCCTTCACGGTTTCGGGCTGCGTCGGCATTTCCCTCATGACTGCGATGATCATTTCCTCGCTTCTGGGCACGCTGATCCCGATGACCTTCAAGAAACTCAAGATCGACCCGGCGGTCGCTTCCGGCCCGTTCATCACGACCATCAACGATCTGGTCGCCGTCGTGACCTACTACGGCCTGTCCTGGCTTCTTCTGGTGCAGCTTCTGGGACTCAAAGGCTGATATTGACAGAGACATGAGACGGTTTGCGGCGTTTTTCACAGCAATGATCCTGGCGGTGCTTTTTATGGCATCGCCGCTTTCATCGCACGCCGCGCTGGACACGGACGAAGTGGACGCCATCATCGCCTCCATTCCGGAAGACTGGCCCGAAGCGCCGGAGATCGAAGCCGAGGCTGCCATTCTGATCGATGCGGATTCCGGAGAGATCCTCTACGCCAAGAACGCCACGCAGAAAATGTACCCGGCGTCCACGACAAAACTGATGACGGCGTTACTCACCCTGGAAAACGCCTCGCTGCAGGACATTGTCAAATTCTCTGCCAAAGCCGTCACGATCCCCTCGAATTCCTCCTATATCGGCATGCGCCGCGGAGAACAGATGGTGCTTCGCGAGTGCATGTATGCGCTTCTTCTGCCTTCTGCCAACGAAGTGGCCAATGCGCTGGCCGAGCATGTGTCGGGCGATATGAGCACATTTGTCGTCCGCATGAACGAGCGCATGTTCCAGCTTGGCGGCGTCAACACCCAGTTCGCCAACCCCTCCGGCCTCCATACCGACGGCCACTTCACCTGCGCCTACGACCTTGCGCTCGTCATGCAGGAATGCGTAAAGAACAGCACCTTCGTGGAAATCTCTTCCCAGCTTTCCTACGTGCATCACGCGGATGAACTTCTCCCGAAAGACATTCCGATGATGAACACGAACCTCATGATCCGTCCCTCATCGGAGTACTACAGCGAATACGTGATCTGTTCAAAGACAGGTCATACCGACGAGGCCGCCCAAAATCTGGTGACCTACGCCGAAAAGGACGGCACCCGGCTCGTCGTGGTCGTTCTGGGCTGCGAGAACGGGCAGCAGTACGTCGGCACCCAGTCCCTCCTCGACTACGGATTCAACTACTTCCACCGCGTCCTTCCATCCAGCCTGGACGCCTCCTTGAACCTGGAGAATTATTTTACGGTCTCCCCGCTTCAGATCCCCACCCAGGAGATCTCCCTGCTTCGGATCGACCAGTCCTCCACGATCCTTCTTCCGGATAATGTGACCTCGGAGGACCTCGAGAAAACGACGGTCGATACCCCGACCGGCAAGCAGATCACCTATACCTATCAAGGCTATCCGCTTGGCACGGTCGTGCTTTCCCATGTCTCGAAAGGGGCCGAATCGCCCTTCCTCGTCGACCGCTCCGACGTCACGCTGGATTACGAACTTCCCAAAAATCTGAACTTGATCGACGGCTGGCTCATCGTATTGACCGGCATTATGGCATTTGTTCTGTTCTTCCTCGTGATCTGGCTATTCAGACGGTTCAGAAGGGTAAGAGGGTGAAGCAGAGGGTTTGATAACCCCACCAGTTTTCAACTATATGATATAGGAGGTATTGTTATGACTCAAAAGTCTTTATCAATGCGTCTTTTTTCTGTACTCCTAGCTATAGATGATAGATTTGAGGGGAATCCAGACGGTCAAGCTCATATACATCTTAGAGATGGGACGGTTTTAAACCTTGATGGAACAAGAAGTCATAAACACAAAGGGAAACACCAAGTTCCGAACGAGGTCAAAGATTGGTTGAGGAATCAAGGACACGGAGAGAGACTGCAATGAAAAGAAAGTATTCATACACAAAGCCGACAGTTACAACATCAAAAGAATATGTTAGTATGCATGATGTAAATATTAAACAAATAAAAAAGGGGAAAAAGGGCATTTTGCTAGTTTGTCAAGATCCTTTCACTTTTGTGAAGGACGGGAAAGTTTTCTATGTTTCTGATGGTAATGTCCTTTTTGAGGGTGCTGAATCATATGACTGCGAATGCCATGCCTTCTATGGAAAAGCAACCTCTGATGGCGAGATTTTGGTTGGAATCCCAGTAACAATAAAGGAATTAAATCAATACCTTGTACAGAATAATTATACGATTGAGATACATGAAGAGTACTATAGTTATCCTGGAACTTTGCTGAAGGGATCGATACGACCGTATCAAGATGATTTAGGGATCGACTGGAAGTATATAGTCATAAGAATTATGTTAAATACTACGATTAAGTTTTCTGGTAATCTTCAGGATTAGATGATGATTTAGTATTCTGTATTCATAAGATAGAGATAAAAGTTGTCACACATATATGCTTCGGAAAAGAACTATGCCTATCCACAACTTTTCGGAAATGATCGCCCGTATCAGTGCGGGGAAGAGGCGCACCGTCGCGGTCGCGGCGGCGCATGACGTGCATACGCTGGAGGCAGTCCTCAGGGCAAATGAAGAGGGCCGGCTCGATTATATGCTGACGGGCCATAGGGAGGAGATCTTCGCGATCGGGCGGGAGCTCGGGCACGAGATCCCCGAAGATCGGGTCGTCCCGGCGGAGACGGAACAGGAGTGCGCGTTCGAAGCGGTCAGGCTCATCCGCGAGGGGCAGGCGGATTTTCTTCTGAAGGGTTATCTTCAGACCGGGACGCTCTTAAAAGCCGTGCTCAATAAGGAGACGGGCATTTCCCTGGGGCAGCCGATGTCGCACACGGCGCTTCTGGAGATCCCGAAATACCATAAGATCCTTGGCGTGACGGATGGGGGCATGATCCCGCAGCCGGATCTTGAGATGAAGAAGGCGATCCTCCGGAACGCGCTTCAAATGTTCCGCGGACTGGGCTATGAGAAGCCTGTGATCTCGGTGGTCTGTGCGTCTGAGGTGGTCTCGCCGAAGATCCAGGAGACCGTGGACGCGGCGGCGCTGAAAGAAGCGGCGCTCGCGGGAGAGTTTGGAGAATGCATTGTTGAGGGGCCCATTTCCCTGGACCTCTCGGTGAACAAGGCATCCGCAGAGCATAAGCATTACGACAGCCCCGCGGCGGGAGAGGCGGATATTCTCCTGGTGCCGAACATCACGGCGGGCAATATCTTTGTGAAAGGCCTTCTGGAGTTCGCGGGCGCGAAGATGGCCGGCCTGGTCACCGGCGCGAAATGTCCGATCGCGCTGAATTCGCGGAGTGCAACGGATGAAGAGAAATACGCGGCGCTGATGGCCGCGGCGGGGATGATCCCCGAAAAGTGAGCTGAAGGAGTACACATGAAAGACACCTACCGCATTCTGGTGATCAACCCGGGCTCCACGTCTACCCGCGTGGCCCTTTACGAGAACGACCGGCAGATCTTCAACGAGAAGATCGTGCATTCCGGCGAAGAGATCACGAAGTATCCTTCTGTCCTGGATCAGCTGGACATGCGTGTCGCGGCGATCGATGAGATGCTCGCGGGACACACGGAGGAAATAAAAGAGCTGGACGGTGTGGTTGGCCGCGGAGGCCTTCTCCCCGGTCTGACGCCCGGCGGCTATTATGTGAACGACACGATGGTCGACGTGATCAAGAGCGGCAAAGCAAGCCCGCACGCTTCCAACCTTGGGGCGCTGATCGCCGACCGTATCGCGAAAGAGCGCGGCATCCCGGCGACAATCTATGATGCCGTTTCTGCGGACAGCATGACGGAGGTTGCCCGCATCACCGGGCTTCCCGGCGTCCGGCGGACAAGCTTCTGCCACGTGCTAAACAGCCGTGCCATGGCCAGAAAGTACGCAGAGAGTCTGGGGAAAAAATACGAAGACATGCGGCTTCTGGTCGCGCATCTTGGCGGCGGCATTTCGATCTCCGCGCACAAATACGGGCGCATTGTCGATATCATTTCCGACGACAGCGGCCCGTTCTCTCCGGAGCGCGCCGGCTCCGTGCCGCTTCTCACGGTCATCGACCTCTGCTACAGCGGAAAATATACGAAGGAACAGATGAAACGCGAAGTCAGAGGGCAGGGCGGTCTTCGTGCGCTCCTGGGCACCTCCGACAGTCTGGAGATCGAGAGACGGATCCAGTCCGGTGACGAGTACGCGACGCTTTGCTACGACGCACAGGCCTACCAGATCGCGAAGGGCATCGGAAACCTCGCCCCCGCGCTGGAATTCCGCATGGATGCCATCATTCTGACCGGAGGTCTTGCCTATTCCGCGATGCTCACAGACCGCATCCGTTACTACCTCGGACCCGTCGCCCCCATCGTGGTGCTTCCGGGCGAAAATGAAATGATGGCCATGGACCTCGGCATGCTCCGGATCCTGAGGGGCGAAGAGACGGCCAAAGAATACGTATACACAGGAGAAGAACAGAAATGATCTCAAAGCAGATGGAGAAGTACGGCTCGACCCGCTCCTGCATCCGGGAACTGTTTGAATTCGGCCGGAAAATGAAGGCGGAGAAGGGCGAAGAGGCGGTTTTCGATTTCAGCCTCGGAAATCCCAGCGTACCCGCACCGAAGGAGGTCAACGAGGCGATCGAGGAGATCCTCCGCACGAAACCGTCGATCCAGGTGCACGGCTACACCTCCGCAGTTGGTCTGGACGCTGCCCGTGAGGCCATCGCAGCCGATCTGAATGAGCGGTATGGAACACACTATAAAAAGGAAGCTTTCTACATGTCTGTCGGTGCGGCGCTTGCGCTCACCTCAGTCTGCAAGGCGCTGACCCTCGGCCCGGAGAGCGAATTTGTCGCCTTCGCGCCGTATTTTGCGGAGTACAGCGTGTTCGCAACGGTCGCCGGCGCGCGCTTCGTCGCGATCCCGCCCAACGTGCCTTCCTTCCAGCCCTCCGCCGAAGCACTCAGAAAGGCGCTCACGCCGAATACCCAGGGCGTCATCCTGAACTCGCCGAACAACCCGACGGGCGTCGTCTTCACGGAAGAGAAGCTCAGGGAAGTGGCGGACGTACTGCGTGAAAAAGAAGAAGAGTACGGCCATCCGATCTATCTCATCAGCGATGAACCTTACCGGGAGCTGGTCTATGACGGCGCTGTCGTACCGCATCTGCCGCTCATCTACAAAGACACGGTCATCTGTTACTCCTTCTCGAAATCCCTGTCGATGCCGGGCGAACGTATTGGCTACGTATTGATGCCCGACGAGGCCGCGGACTGCGAGGCGCTCAGATATGCGGTCGCCGGTGCGGCCCGTCAGCTGGGCTCGGTCTGCGCGCCGTCTCTCATGCAGCAGGTCATCGCGCGCACCGCGCATCTTCGGCCCGACCTTGCGCCTTATGAGAAGAACCGCGCCCTCCTTTACACGGAGCTTACGAGGATGGGCTACAAATGTGTGCGCCCTGACGGCGCCTTCTACCTCTTCATGGAAGCGCCCGGCGGGGACGCCAAGGCATTTTCCGAAGCCGCCAAAGAGAAGGGCCTTCTCCTGGTCCCTGCGGACGACTTCGGCTGCCCCGGCTGGCTCAGAGCGTCTTACTGCGTGGATTACGACATGATCGTCCGGTCCCTTCCGGCCTTTGAAAAAATGATGGAGGAATTCAAGTCATGAAACAGCTTCTTTCGGGAAATGAAGCGGCCGCCCGCGGCGTTTACGAAGCCGGCATCCGAATCTGTGCCGCCTATCCCGGCACGCCCTCGACGGAGATCCTGGAGACGGTCCGCGACCAGTACCACGATGACGTCTATGCGGAATGGGCACCCAACGAGAAGGTGGCCTTCGAAGTGGCCTTCGGCGCGGCGATCGCAGGCACGCGTTCCATGACCGCCATGAAGATGGTTGGCCTGAACGTTGCGGCGGATCCTTTGTTCACCTCCGCCTACCTGGGCGTCGGCGCCGGTTTCGTCATCGTGAGCGCCGACGATCCGAGCATGCATTCCTCTCAGAACGAGCAGGACAACCGTCACTACGCACGCGCCGCGAAGATCCCCATGCTGGAGCCTTCGGACAGCCAGGAGTGCAAGGACTTCATGAAAGAAGCCGTGCACATTTCCGAACAGTTCGACACGCCGGTGCTCTATCGTGTGACCACCCGCATCGACCACAGCAAGTCTCTGGTGGAGTTCGGCGAACGCGAGGAAGCCGATCCCGTGCCCTACAAGCGCGATCCGCGGAAATACGTCGCCTCCCCGGCAAATGCCTTCCGTAAGCATCCCGAACTGGAGGCGCGCCTCGAAGCGCTGGAGGCCTACAGTTCGAAGTCCCCGCTGAACCGCGTCGAGATGAACGGCTCCGAAGTGGGCGTCATCGCATCCGGCGCCGCTTATCAGTACGCGAAGGAAGTCTTCCCCGAAGACACCTCCTTCCTGAAGATCGGCATGAGCTGGCCGCTCCCCATGACCCTCATCAAAGAATTTGCTTCGCGCGTCGCGAAGCTTTACGTCATCGAGGAACTCGATCCCTTCATGGAAAATGAGATCAAGGCAGCCGGCATCGACTGCGTCGGGCATGAAGTCACCGGTCTCTGCCACGAACTCAATACCCAGGTGCTCAGGGAGAAGGTCTTCGGCGTGAAACCCGAAACCAACGCGCCCGAGAAGAAAGCGGTCTCGCGTCCGCCGGCCTTCTGCCCCGGCTGCCCGCACCGCGGCTTCTTCTACACCATGTCAAAGCACAAAGACTGGGTCGTCGCAGGCGACATCGGCTGCTACACCCTCGGCGCCTCGGCGCCGCTGGCCTCCATGGACACCTGCATCTGCATGGGCGCGGGTTATTCCGCCGGCGCAGGCATGGCCAAGGCCTTTGAGATCCAGGGCGACACGAAACGGAAGGTCTTCGGCGTCATGGGCGATTCGACCTTCTTCCACAGCGGACTCACCGGCGCAAGCGAGATCATTTACAACAAGGCACACATCATCCCCTGCATCCTGGACAACCGGATCACGGGCATGACCGGGCATCAGGAGAACCCCGGCTCGGGCTACACGCTCATGGGCGAACCCGCCGACGCGATCTCCATGGAAGGCGTCCTCTCCGCCATCGGCTACAAGAAGATCATCGTCGCGGATCCGCAGGACCTCAAGGCGATGGAAGCGGCCTGTCAGGAAGCGCTGGCCTCTGAGGAGCCCGCGGCGATCATTGTCCGGCGTCCGTGCCTGCTCATTAAGCGTTACAAATTCCAGAAATCTCTCTGCAAAGTGGATCCCGCGCTTTGCCGGAGCTGCAAGTCCTGCCTCCGTGTGGGCTGCCCGGCGATCTCCTTCAAGGACGGAAAAGCGAAGATCGATCCGATCCTTTGCGTCGGCTGCACGGTCTGCGCGCAGGCCTGCCCCTTCAAGGCGATCTCCAAAGAAGCGTAAGGGCAAAGGGAGGACAGAATCATGAAAGAAACCAAGAACATTTTGATCGTCGGCGTCGGCGGCCAGGGCGCGATCCTGATCTCCAAGATCCTCACGAACGGCCTTCTTGCGGCGGGTTACGACCTGAAACAGAGCGAGGTACACGGCATGGCGCAGAGAGGAGGAAGCGTCTCCACCCAGGTGCGCTATGGCGAGAAAGTCTACGGGCCGGTCTTCGGAAAGGGCGAAGCCGACCTCATGATCGCGCTGGAGAAAATGGAAGCGCTCCGTTATGCGGAATATCTGAAGCCCGACGGCCTTGCGGTCATCAATGACTACGAACAGGAGTCCCTGACGACGGCGACCGGTCTGGAGACTTATCCGGAGGGCTGCCTCGAAGCCATGAAAGAGAAATTCCGTGTTCTGAGTCTTCCGGCGGGAGAGATCGCAGAATCTCTCGGGAACGCGCGATGCATGAACGTGGTGCTGTTCGGCGCGCTGGCGGACTCTCTGGACGCCCCGGGAGCGGACTGGGAAGAAGCCGTCCGTCAGTCTGTTCCCCCGAAATTTCTCGAGCTCAATCTCAAGGCATTTGAGGCGGGAAGAGAGGCCGTAAAAGGCCAGTAAGCAGGGTCAAAACATCTGCATGGCCTTTGCTTTCCTAAATAAACACTTGCATTTGTATGCAAACTATGGTAAATCTATATGAAATTACAACGGGGTAGTAGTTTGCCGTTGTCTCTTTTGAGTTACGACAAATGACTGCAATACAACAGTTGTAATAAATAAAAGAGGAGGAAATACGACATGAAGAAGTTTTCCAAGATTCTCGCGCTGCTCATCGCCGCGGTCATGATCTTCTCTCTGGCAGCCTGCCAGACGAAGCCGACCGAGCCGGTGAAGCCGGACGAGACCACGGCTGCTCCGACGACTGCGAAGCCGGACGAGACCACCCCTGCGCCGGAGACCGAACCGCCGACGACCGAGCCTGAGTATAAGGACGAGCCTTTCGCGGACAATCTGCCGACCGCTCCGACGACCACCACGCCTCTGGTTGTTGCCTACAGCCCGTTCTCCGCTAAGTTCAGCCCCTATTTCGCTGACACAGCGTATGACCAGGATGTTGTTGGCATGACCCAGCTCAGCCTGATGACCACCGACCGTATGGGCGGTATCATCTTCAACGCCATCGAAGGCGAGACGGTCCGCTACAACGGCACCGACTACGAGTATAAGGGAACGTCCAACATCTCCGTCGACTTTGACGAAGCTGCGAACCAGACCACTTATACCGCCAGACTGCGCGTTGGCATGAAGTTCTCCGACGGTGAAGAAGTGACCGCGGACGACATCATCTTTACGTACTACACGCTGCTGGATCCGAGCTATACCGGTTCTACGACCCTGAGCTCCTACAAGATCCTCGGCCTCAAGAACTATCAGACCCAGACCTCTGATGAAGTTTATGAGAAGTACACCAAGATGGTCGAAGAGATGTACAAAGCCGGCCACAAAAACTATCAGGCAAACGATCTCTACACCGAAGAGCTTTACAACGCTTACTGGGAGAAGATGGATGGCCGCGGACTCGAAGCCACCCAGGCGATCGTTGACTATTGCATGGCCAATTACAACTCCGACGCGGTCGTTCAGAAGTACGTCAATCCGGAACTCACCGCTGAAGACGTTTCCGCCAATGAAGGCCTTCAGGTTGCCCTTGGTATGGGTGCCTGGGGATTCGGCAAGCCGACGGAAGACGGCCAGTTTAAGGATGTTCTTGGCAATGTCTATGATCTGAAGGAGACCTTCCCGACGGTCGAGAACTATTATGAAGCCATTTACGGGAACTACGAAGGCGACCTCGTCACTGCGTGGGATACGGAGAAGGCTGCTGATACCGACGCGACCATCCCGGCCGACACCGATGCCTGGTTCATCCTTGAGTACGGCTCGAAGGACGAGGCCATGGGCGGCAAGGGCGTTCCGAACATCTCTGGTATCAAGAAACTCGACAAGTACACGGTTCAGGTCGTGACCGAAGGTTACGAAGCGCCGGCCGTCTACTCCATCCTTGGCATCAATGTCACCCCGATGCACTACTATGGCGATCCCGCCAAGTATGACTACGAGAACAACAAGTTCGGTTTCGACTTCAACGATCTGTCCCTGCAGAAGAGCAAGATCGAGAAGCCTCTCGGCGGCGGCCCCTACAAGTTCGTCTCTTATGAGAACAAGGTCGTTACCTTCGAAGCCAACGAGAACTACTATCGTGGCTGCCCGAAGATCGCGGAAGTCCAGTTCAAGGAAACCAAGTCTGACGAAGTCGCGACGGCTGTTTCCACCGGCGATGTCGATGCTGGTGAAATGACCGGTTCCAAGACCCGTTTCAAAGAAGTTGGCGATATCAACGGCACTGGCGAAATCACCGGCGACGTCATCACCACCTCCAAGGTTGACAACCTCGGCTACGGCTACATCGGCATGAACGCGGATACCGTCAATGTCAACGGCGATCCGGATTCCGATGAGTCCAAGGCTTTCCGTAAGGCTATCGCAACCGTCCTCGCGGTGTTCCGTGATGTCGCTTACGATTCCTACTACGGCGAGGCTGCTTCCGTCGTCCAGTATCCGATCTCCAACACCTCCTGGGCTGCTCCGCAGGCCACCGACGATGGCTACAAGGTTGCGTTCTCCGTTGACGCGGAAGGCAATGACCTGTACACCGAAGGCATGACCGAAGACGAGAAGGCCGAGGCTGCTGTGAAGGGCGCTCTGACCTGGTTCGAGAAGGCCGGCTACACCGTCGCTGACGGCAAGATCACGGCTGCTCCCGAAGGCGGCACGCTGAAACTGACGGCTACCATTCCTGGCGACGGCACGGGCGACCATCCGTCCTTCACCGTTCTGACCATGGCGCGCGACGCTCTGGAGTCCATCGGCTTCGAGCTCAAGATCGATGACCTTGCCAACAGCTCTGTCCTTTGGGATATGCTTGACGCAGGCTCTCAGGAGATCTGGTGCGCAGCTTGGGGCTCGACGATCGATCCTGATATGTATCAGGTCTATCACAGCTCCGGAATCGTTGGCCGCGGCGGCTCCGATTCCAACCACTACCACATTGATGACGCCAACCTCGACAAGCTCATCGTCGACGCCCGTCTGAGCGACGACCAGAGCTATCGTAAGCAGGTCTACAAACAGTGCCTTGATATCATCATCGACTGGGCAGTTGAGATTCCGGCTTACCAGCGTCAGAACTGCATCATCTTCAGCACGCAGCGTATCAACCTCGACACCCTTACGCCGGATATCACGACGTTCTGGGGCTGGATGAACGACATTGAGCTGCTGGATATGAACTGAGCCAAAACGGTTCAGATGCATTGACTGCATGACAGTTTAAGCAACCATAAGTGTCAAGCCCACCCTAAAAAAGTGGGCTTGACACGGCTAATAAGCAGATTCTCGGCTGCACCGGCCTTTGAGCCGGTATGAAACGGGGGAAGGCAATGTCTAAATTTTTAATTCGAAGGCTCCTTCTCGGCATCTTGATCGTCGTTCTGGGTGCGCTGGTATTCTACGCGGTTATCCGCTGCCTGCCCACTTCCTTCGTGGAAGCCAAGGCCAGACAGTTCGCCGCGGCCACGAACGGAAGAAAGACGTATAAAGAATGGCTGGATGAGCTGAATCACATTTACGGCATGGATATCGGAATCCTCGGCGGTTTCCTGAAATGGATGGGAAACGCGGTCCGGGGCGATTTTGGTGATTCCTGGAAATACATGAAGCCCGTCACAGAGGTCTTCTCGGAGTCCATCTGGTGGTCGGTCCTCATGAATATTGTCACGTTCGTTTTCCAGATCGCCCTTTGTATTCCGCTTGGCATCAAGCAGGCCACCAAGCAGTACAGCAGAACCGACTATGCGATCACCGTGTTCTCTCTGGCCTGCATTTCGCTTCCGACTTTCTATCTCGCGACTTTACTGAAATACGTCTTTGCTGTGAGACTCGGCTGGCTGCCGCTTTATGGTCTGACCGGCCGTGATTACAATAGTTATAATTTCATCCAGAAGGTCGGCGATATCGCCTATCATCTGATCCTTCCGGTGCTGACGCTTGCCATGCTTTCGGTCGGCGGTTTGACGCGTTACACGCGTACCAACATGCTGGAAGTCCTGAATTCGGATTATATCCGCACGGCCCGTGCGAAAGGTCTTCCGGAGAAGGCAGTCATCAACAAGCATGCGTTCAGAAATACGCTGATTCCTCTTGTGTCCTATATGGCTTATCTGCTGCCCGGCATGTTCGGCGGCGCCATGATCACGGAGGAACTCTTCCAGATTCCTGGAATCGGCCGTCTTTCTTTCCAGGCCATGACGACAGGCGACATTCCGTTTGCAATGTTCTACACGGTCTTCCTGGAGATTCTGACCCAGGTCAGCCTGATCATTGCCGACATCATGTATGCGGTGGTCGATCCGCGCGTACGCGTGAACTGATGGAGGCACTGACATGAAAGAGAACGAGAAAAACCTCAATAACGTAGAAAATACACAGGCCGCAGGAGAACAGGAACATCTTGCGCTCGATGACGCGCGCCGCGTCAAAGTCATGTCTCCGGGCATGATGGTCTTCAAGCGCTTTGTCCGCAACAAGCTGGCGATCGTCGGCTTCTGCATCATCGTGTTCATGTTCATTTTCTCCTTCATCGGACCCTTCTTCTCCCCGTACACGATCGCACAGCAGTTCAGAACCGATGAAATCAACTGGGGCGATTATTCTACGGGCAAATTCAACACGGACCCGCGCTATATCACGGCGGAGGGCGTAGATTTCAATCCCACCGCGAGAACCGCGATGCTTCTTGCAATTTCCGAGACCTACAAGAAGAGCAAGAAGGAAATGCAGGAGGGGGACGAACTTCAGTTTGAGGCGAACGGCGAGAATTATCATCTGACCGTCGCGGATTCGGATCCGGAGAGACCCGTTTACTTCATCAGCCAGGCCAGGACGATCGCCAAGACAGGCCTTATGGGCCAGATCGTTGAGATCGATCCGGAATATGACACGCCCGCTTTCCGCGAATTCCTGACGAAGAGCACGGAAATGGCGAAGCGCCTGGACGGCAAGACGCTGGAATATGAAGGCAAGACCTTCATGGTCAGCGGCAAGTTCAATGATTACAGCATCCAGGTCTCCGGCGACACGAACGTTCTGGTCACCTATGACGTTTTCCTTTCGCTGAAGCCCGAATTTGATCGTTTTGTCAAGGACTTCGATTTCGCCATGACGGTCAACGAAGCCTCCTTCAACGGCGAGACGAGCTTTGAATATGACGGCAGGACCTTCGGTCTGGAAGTCAGCGATGACGGGAAAATGGTCAGCGAGAACGGCGAAGAAGTCTTCATGCTGTCTGACATCGTTTTCGGTGCCGCACAGGTCGGCACGGTGCTTTCCGGCGACTTCTACGCAGAAGCGCAGAAAGCCATCCGGACGAACAGCGACACCTTTGAATTCGTCAATGACAAAGGCGAGAATACTTCTGCCCGCATCAACCTGGTCAACGGCAACTACTACATTCAGACGATGCAGACCAAGACGCGTCTGGACATCGACGCCCCGCCGACCAAGCAGAATCCGCTTGGCACGGACCATTACGCGTTCGACGTTCTGACCCGTCTGATGTACGGCGGCCGCGTATCGCTTCTCGTCGGTTTCGTCGTCGTGTTCTTTGAAATGTTCATCGGCGTCATCATCGGCGGCATCTCCGGCTACTTCGGCGGCTGGGTCGACACCATCCTGATGCGTGTCGTCGACCTCGTCAACGCCGTCCCCTTCTACCCGGTCGTCATCATCCTGGGTACCGTGTTCGACCATCTGGAAGTCGACCAGGTCTCCAGACTGTTCTTCCTGATGGTGGTTCTGGGTATCATGGGCTGGACCGGCATCGCCCGTGTCGTCCGCGGCCAGATCCTTTCCCTTCGTGAACAGGACTTCATGGTTGCGACGGAGGCCACAGGCGTGCGTATTTCCCGCCGGATCTTCCGCCACCTGATCCCGAACGTCATGCCTCTTCTGATCGTCAATGCGACGATGGGCCTCGGCGGCATCATCATTACCGAAGCAACGCTCGGCTTCCTCGGCCTCGGCGTCAAATACCCGATGGCTTCCTGGGGCTCGATCATCAACGAAGCGACCGACATGTACGTCATGACAAACTGCTGGTGGATCTGGATCCCCGCCGGTCTGTTCATCCTTCTTACGGTTCTGGGCTTCAACTTCATCGGCGACGGTCTGCGCGATGCCTTTGACCCGAAGATGAAGAGATAAGGAGGCACGGATATGGCAGAGAAGAAACAAAAAGTCAATTATATCTCGCGTAAAGAGTCAGCCCGCATTTCCCGTGAGAACAGAAAGATCACGAGCGCCATCGAAAAGCAGCGGAACCGCAAGCATGTGGATCCCTCTGAGTACCTGACCCAGATGCGCGACCCGGCGAACGTCGTTGAGTTTGACAACCTTCATACCTATTTCTTCACCGATATCGGAACCGTTAAAGCCGTGGACGGCATTACATTTGATGTCCCGCAGGGCAAGACGGTCGGTGTCGTCGGCGAATCCGGCTGCGGCAAGTCCGTGACCTCTCTCTCCCTGATGCAGCTCGTGCAGCGTCCTCAGGGACAGGTCGTCGAAGGCGAGATCCGCTTCGCTGGCCGCGACGGTGTCTACAACATCGCGAAGACACCGACGACAGTCATGCAGCATATCCGCGGTTCGCAGATCTCCATGATCTTCCAGGAGCCCATGACCAGTCTGAACCCCGTGTTCCGGATCGGCATGCAGCTCGAAGAAGTCCTGAGACTGCACTATGCGGACTGGGGCATGAATGAAGAGGAGATGGAGGCGTTCAGCAAGCTGTCCAAGAAGGAACAGAAGAAGGTCAAGATCTCTGACGAGAAGGTCAAAGAGCGTACACTGGAACTTCTGAAAATGGTCGGCATCGCGAATGCGGAAGGCGTTTACTCCATGTATCCGCACGAGCTGTCCGGCGGTATGCGTCAGCGTGTAATGATCGCCATGGCGCTGGCCTGCAGCCCGAAGCTGATCATCGCGGACGAGCCCACCACGGCTCTGGACGTGACGATCCAGGCGCAGATCCTGGACCTTTTAAGAAACCTGAAGGACAAGATCAACTCCTCCATCATGCTGATCACCCATGACCTGGGCGTTATCGCAGAAATGGCGGATTACGTGGTCGTCATGTACTGCGGCCGTATCGTGGAGAAAGGCACCGCTTCGGAAGTCTTCCACGATCCGCGCCATCCCTACACGATCGGTCTGATGGAATCCAAACCCGTAGTCGGCAAGTTCATGGAGCGTCTGTACAGCATTCCCGGCTCCGTCCCGAACCCGATCAATCTGCCGGACTACTGCTACTTTAAGGATCGCTGCGAAAAGTGTGTGGCAAAATGCGACGGCAAATATCCTGAGATGGTCTACGTCACGCCCACCCACGCTGTGAGCTGCTATCTCTACAAGTAAGGAGCGGCTATGGAATCGACAGAAAAGAAAGAATTAGAAGTAACCACCGGGACGCCCGAAGAGCAGAAGACTGAGGAACAGGCCGCGGAAGAAGCGAAGAAGCTTCAGGCACAGTTCAACTCTCTGGACGCGCTGAGAGAACGCGTGAACAAGATCAAAGAGATTCCCGCGCCCGAGCATGATCCGGAAAATGTTATCGAGGTCAGCCATCTGGTGAAGTATTTCCCGATCAAGGTCGGTCTGTTCTCCAGACTGGGCGGCTATGTCCGCGCCGTGGACGACGTTTCCTTCAGCGTCAAGCGCGGCACCACGATGGGCCTCGTCGGCGAGTCCGGCTGCGGCAAGACCACGGTCGGCAAGACCGTCCTTCGTCTGAACGACAAGACCGCAGGCCACGTCATGTTCAAAGGCACGGACATTCATGAACTGCCCGAGAGAGAACTCAGAAAGATCCGCCCGCAGATCCAGATGATCTTCCAGGATCCGTATTCGAGCCTTTCCCCGCGTCTCCCGGTCTCTGAGATCATCGGCGAAGCGGTCAAGGAACACAACATCGTTCCGGCCTCCGAGTATGATGACTATCTGGACAGAGTCATGCTGCAGTGCGGCCTTCAGCCTTACCACAAGGACCGCTATCCGCATGAATTCTCCGGCGGACAGAGACAGCGTATCTGCATCGCCCGTTCCATCGCCCTGAAGCCCGACTTCATCGTCTGCGACGAGCCGGTCTCCGCACTGGACGTGTCCATTCAGGCGCAGATCATCAACCTTCTGATGGATCTTCAGAAGAGCATGGGCCTCACCTACCTGTTCATTTCCCATGACCTCTCGGTCGTCGAACACATTTCCGACACCGTGGGCGTCATGTATCTGGGCACGATGGTCGAGTACGCGCCGAAGACCGCCATCTTCACGAATCCGCTTCATCCCTACACCGACGCGCTGTTCAGCGCCATCCCGGTTCCGGATCCGGACGTCAAGATGAAACGTATCATCCTGGAAGGCAGCATCCCGTCCCCGGCCAACCCGCCGACAGGCTGCAAGTTCCACACCCGCTGCAAGAGATGCATGGGCATCTGCTCGCAGGTGGCGCCCGAAATGCGCGAGGTCGAACCCGGACACTTTGTTGCGTGCCATCTGTACGACTAAATACCGGCATCAAGAGGGCGGGGTGAAAACCCCGCCCTGCCTATTTTCCGGACGGAGAGGAAACCGTACCTGGCTTTATGTTCCGGTAGAAAGCCATCCCTTTTGATGGCCAGTAGAAAGAAGGTCTGCTGCCCGAAAGTCCTTCCTTTTGATGGTCGGCTGAAAGAAGATTTGTGATACGAAAGAAAGTGACAGAACGCTATGGCAAGGAAAGAATATGACGATGATGACGGCCGCACGATCGTCAATATGGATGTGGAGGGTATGCCCGATTCATCCTGGACGGCCATGATCCACAAGAGATCACGCCGCGAAGACCGTGAAGAGCTGAGACAAAAAGTGGCAGAAGGCGTACAGCTGACCAAGAGCGAGACCAGACGCTACACCTGGTACGCGATCCTGGCCGGCCTGACCGTCCTCGGCGTCGTCGGCGGAGGTACCGTCCTCTTCATTTTCATCCTCTGGCTCTTTTGGCACTGAAGCCGGCTGAAAGGCCGGAACCCCTCATAATCAAAGAACTGCCGCGCCGGTTTATGCCGGGCGGCAGTTCTTTTTGACAAGTCAGTAGTTTTGCGTATTATTAGCCGGACTTTACTTACATATTCTGGGGCACATAAGTAAAACAACCGCCAATTCACCCGAGTTTACTTATAAATTCTGGGGCACATAAGTAAAACAACCACAAATGCACATGATTCTACTTACATATTCTCCTGGCATATAAGTAACATATCTCCAAATCCACATGATTCTACTTACATATGCTTTGGTCAAATAAGTAGAGTTGTCTGAAAACCACTGGATTTTACTTATATATTCTTGAGGTATATAAGTAGAATCATCCCATTATCACTTGATGCCACTTACATACCCTTATGGCATTTAAGTAAAACCATCCCAATATCACTGGATGCTACTTACATATCCTCTTGGCATATAAGTAAGAGCATCTTCAGATTGCCAGACCTTACTTCCATTGCCCGTCACGCATAAGTAAAACACATCCGCTGTAGCCTCATTTTACTTACTTTCGGCAGAATGTCATAAGTAAATGAGCTTCACTCCTTGCTTCTGGCGCGTTCGGCGTCCTGAAGTTCGTGGGACGTTTCGGTTTCTTCAAGTTCGTAGCTGAATTTGCGGCTTTCGAGGAAGACGAGAAGGCTCGCACAAAGCACGACGAGAAGGGCACCGGCAAAGAGCGCGTCCCACCAGGAGAGGCCCTGGAAATGAATGATAAACAGGAAGACGATCCACAGCACCACGGAGAGCGCTGCTGCGATGGCGATGGCCGCGGAAGAGTGGCGGATGCGCAGTACGGAACGCACATAAGTGTCCCGCTGAACACGCCCGTTTTCCCGGGGAAGTCTGATAAAGCCCAGCAGCAGATAAACGAATGGGAAGAGCGCGATGATCAGCGGAATCAGCGTATAGAGACCTTCGTTCGGATAGACCGCGTAACTGTCGAAGGACAGGAGAACCAGCGCGGACGCCAGGATCAGCACCATTGAGACGAGCACAAGGATGCGGAAGCGGCGGTAGAACGCGTCAGAATGAAATGCGCGGAGATACGGCCCGATGTAGACAGGCACCTGCTTCTCGCGGCCCCGCGTGTCCAGCTGAGTCTGCACCGTATAATCATTCATGGGTTTATATCTCTTCGGAAGAAGAGTTTTCTTTGCTTGATCTGCCATGGCGGCTCCTTTCGCGCAGATTATAGCATGGAGAGCGGTCACAGGACAAGAGACATAAAAACCGCCCGGCGGGTGTGACCCGCCGGGTGGTTTCCGGTCTATCAAAAGATGGGGGCCGGCGGCACTTTTGTCTGCCGCAAGCCTTCCTTTACGCTGCTGCCACCTTTACAGCGTCGGCAGCTTCGAGCGCGGCGCCGATGCGTGCCTTGACCTGGGGCGCGAGGGGAAGCGTGTCGAAGGGCTTCATGACCACCGCGTCTTTCTGCATGGCTTCAAAGGCCTCGCGGGTGAGGATCTCGCCGTGGGCGATGGGGTCGCCGACGCGAAGGATCTGGGCGTCGCCGGAGAAGACGAAGCTGTAGACCGTGGTGTCCGTGAAGATCATGGTGTAGCCGTTGCCGGCGCGGACAAGCCAGTCCATGGTGCCGTTCAGACGTCTTGCGTCGACGTGCTGGCCGTCCAGAAGGTCCAGAAGGATCGTGAGCATGTCGGCCTGTGTGATCACCGCATGGGCGATGGTGCCGGCGATAATGACCTTCTTCTGATCGGTCACGAACATGCCGACCGTGATGTCGGTCAGGTTCCTGGCGTTCCAGGCCAGATTGAAGGCGCTTTCGGGGATCCGGGACTCTTCATTGGTCTGGATCGTGAAAACGATGTTGCGTGCGCTGCGCACTGCTGACGCATAGAAGGCAAAACCTTTTGCGAAGGCCGTCTCCGCACCGTCCTCGATGTATTCGGGCGTGATCACGGCCATGCGGCCATCGTGTAAAGTAACCTTATATTTGTCAATCAAAGATGTAGTTGTCATCATGTTGAACCTCCTTAATCGGATTCAGTAATTTCTTGCAGCCGGTTTTTCTTGCTGCTGGGCGAATCGTACCCCAAACGAAGGCGAAAGTCACGCCAGAAATGATCAAAAACCAGCCAAATCTTGCAGAACAAAGAGGCCAAATGTGCCCGAAAGAGGCCCTTGGTGATTTACGAAGCGCGCTTTATATGATAAAATATATCGGTAAAGTCGCGAAGAGCGGGCGCTTTCCGCAAGACGGACAAAAGCGCCGGAGAGAGGAGTGGTCGTACTCATGAAAACGATCAACCGGGTGCTTCCGGGCGTGATCCGTAAAATCTTCATTGCATGGCTGTTCGCAGCCGTGATCAGTTTCTATGCGCTGGATCCTCAGGACCGCCTGCTCACAGGCAGTAACAGCATGGCCAAAACCTCGCTGGCTTCCGTGATCCTTTGCATGGCGGCCTGCTTTGCCGTGCTCGCGGTCAGCGAAGCCCTTCTGAAAGGATCGAAGAAAGCCTTTCTGATCCGCGCCGAGCGCTGGCTTCTGCCGCTTCTTTTCGCGCTGCTTTCGATCCCCGCGCTGATCGCGTCCTACGCGACGCCCTTCCTCATCGCCATACTGGCCATCTTCATTCTTCTTGTGGTCTACGCCGTCTTCGGCTGGGACGCGCCGAAAGCGGAGCCCGCAGCGGAAGAAGCCACCCCGGCTGAACCCGCGCCCGTGAACCATGGCGGCGCCAAGGCCGGAAAGGCAACCCCCGCAACATCCGGAACATTCCTTCAAAAGCACAAGTGGCTCATTCCGGGCATCCTCGTGGGCGTGCTCGCCCTCCTGGTCTTCGCCTTCCAGTCGCTCTGGACCGTCTCCCGCGTCATGTATTTCAAGTGCCCGACTTACGACATGGGCATCGCGGCGCAAATGTACCATTCTATGCTGAAGAATGGTTCGCTGGTCACGACCGTGGAGCGTGCGGAAGCCATGTCCCACCTCAAGGTCCACTTCATCCTGGTCTATTATCTGTGGCTGCCGTTCTATGCCATCGTCCCGCATCCGGCGACGCTGGAGGTGATGCAGGCCGCGACGCTGGTCGCCTCTGTCATCCCGCTCTGGCTGCTCCTTAAGAACAGATTCCGCGCGCCGTGGCTCGTCGCCGCGATCGCAGCCATTTTCCTTCTGTATCCGCCGCTCTCGATGGGCATCTCGTACGACGTCCATGAGAACTGCTTCCTGCCGGTGCTGATCCTCTGGCTTCTCTGGGCGCTCGAGCGCGACAAGAAACTTCTTGCCGCGTTGTTTACTGCGCTGCTTCTGGTGGTGAAGGAAGACGCCGCGGTCTATGCGGCTGTCATCGCCATCGGATTCCTGCTGACCACGCTGCTTCGCGCAAACGGGAAGAAAGCCCTGTACCGCGCGCTGTTCTACGGCGTGCTTCTCGTGGCCTCGGTCGGCTGGTTCCTCTTCACGACGAGCTGGCTCAAGGCTTACGGCGACGGTATCATGAACGTGCATTACCGGAACTTCTTCTTCGGCGAGCACCGCTCCTTCAGCGCCGTGATCTATGCTGTGATCCTGAGCCCAATGAAGGTGCTCTTCGAATGTGTGCGGGAGGATGAAACACGTCTTGTCTATTTCGCGCCGACGCTGGCGATCCTCCTCGGACTGCCCTTTGTCACCAGGAAATACGAGCGCCTGATCTTCACGATCCCCTACTTCCTCGTGAACCTCGTGTCCTCGAACATTTACCAGCACGACATTTTCTTCCAGTATTCCTTCGGCTCCTGCACGCTTTTATTCTGCCTGGCCGTCATGAACTGGAACGATCTTCGGAAAATGTTCTCCAGGAAGAAAGCCGGAACGGTCTGGGGCTATGCCGTCCTCGGCCTTATGGCCGTCGCATGCGTTACGGCCTTCGGCATCACCTCGAAGAAGGGACAGACCTACATCGATTATCATTTCAAGGACACCAGCGAATATGAAGCGCGCTGGGAGCTTCTGTCCACGATCCCGAAAGATGCCGAAGTCGCCGCGGGCACATTTGTCACGACGCAGGTCTGGGACAGGGATCTTCTGTGGGACATTAAGACAAATGACGCGAAGCGGACGCTCGAAAGCGAGTACGCGGTGTTCTACAAAGCGGACGAGAAACGCTACCGCGAGAAATTTGCGAAGGACCTCGGGATCACGGACCCCGACATGACCTTCTACGACATGCTTCTTCTGAATGGTTTCGTGGAGCAGGGCTCCACGCCGGGCGGTCTTGCGGTCTATAAGAAGAACCGCTGAGAGCCCGAAAAAGGCACATTTCCGGCCCTTTGCCGGAGAAAGGACAGTTTATGGCGCAGCATGAGATCACGGCCCCCCAGAGGCTTTTAAACGACGCAGGGGACATCAAGGAGCCCGGCTTCGCGAAAAAGTTATACTGGAAGTACGACAGAAAGGATATCAAAGCCCCGAAGTGGCGCATCAAGGAGTGGGATTACTACTATATCGGCACCCAGGACTACGGTCTCTGCCTGACGCTTTCGGATGCGGGCTTCGTGTCCAGCCTTTCGGTCTCCCTCCTCGGCTTCGGCGAGAAGCCTTTCCAGAAGAACGGTTCGGAAATGGGCGCCTTCCCCTTGGGGAAGCTGCATCTTCCGTGGACCAGCGAGCGCGGCAGCGTCGCAGCCAAGGTCGGAAAACTCTGGATGAACTTTGAAAATGACGGGGAGAAGCGCCGTCTTCAGGGCGTCTATACGAACTATCTGAAGTCCGGCAAGGATCTGGTCTTCGACGTGACGCTCACGGGCATCCCTGAAGAAAGCATGGTCATCGCGACACCCTTCGAAAAAGCCAGACATTTTTACTACAACCAGAAGATCAACTGCATGTACGCGGACGGCATCGCATCCTTCGACGGAAAGGACTATGTGTTCGACTCGAAGAAGGGCGCGATGGGCACGCTGGACTGGGGCCGGGGCGTCTGGACCTACGACAACACCTGGTACTGGGGCAGCGGCCAGATGCTTCTCGAATCGGGAGACCGTTTCGGCTTCAACATCGGCTACGGCTTCGGCGATACTTCCGCCGCCTCCGAGAACATGCTGTTCTATAACGGAAAATCACACAAGCTGAAGGACGTCTCTTTCGAGATCCCGAAGAAAGAAGACGGATCCTTTGACTATATGAAGCCCTGGACCTTCCACGAGACGGACGGGCGCTTCGAAATGACAATGACGCCGGTCCTGGACCGGCAGGCGCCCGCAAATTTCGGCGTGATCATGATGATTCCGCACCAGGTCTTCGGAAAGATCTCGGGAAAGGCCGTGCTGGACGACGGAACGGTCATCGAGGTCAGGGACCGCATGGTTTTCGCGGAGCATGTACACAACAAGTGGTGAAAGGAGGCAGACTGTTTTGGAGACGATTCTTAAGACAAATGGTCTGACAAAAAAGTACAACAAAAGGGCGGTCGTGGACCACGTGTCCGTGAACGTGAGGCGCGGAGACATTTACGGCCTCATCGGCAAGAACGGCGCCGGCAAGACCACCTTCATGCGGCTGGTGCTGGGCTTTGCCGTTCCGAACGAGGGCACGGTAGAACTCTTCGGCGGAGAGCCGCACAAGACCGCGGGGCAGAAGATCGGCAGCCTGATCGAAGCGCCTGCGTTCTACGGAAACTGCACGGCGATCGAGAATCTCCGGTATTTTTCGATGCTCTCGGGAAGAGGGACGGATACGGAGATCCCGGACGAGAAACTCGCGGAACTCATCGACATGGTGGGCCTTTCGGACGCCTCGAAGAAGAAAGTCGGCAACTATTCTCTGGGTATGAAGCAGCGTCTCGGTCTGGCCATCGCCATGATCGGCGATCCGGAGTTTCTGATCCTGGACGAGCCCGTGAACGGCCTCGATCCCGCCGGCATCCGTGACGTGCGTGACACGATCCGCCGCCTCAACCATGAGACGGGCGTTACCATCCTCATTTCCTCGCACCTTCTGGACGAACTTTCCAAGGTCGCGACGAAGTACGGCATCCTCAACGAAGGAAAGCTCGTGGAAGAGATCACGACCGAGGAACTGGAAGAGCGCTGCCGCCACAACGTGTCTATGATCGTGGACGACCCGGTGAGAGCCAGACAGCTTCTTTCGGAAATGATCCCTGCGGAGGACCTGTCCGTGGAGCAGCACAAGCTCACGGTCTACTCCCACACGGATCAGGCTGCGGCCTTCAACCGGAAGCTTGTCACGAGCGGCATCGACGTCTATGAACTTACGACGCACACGAGAGGCGTCGAAGATTTCTTTATCGAAAGGATCGGTGGCTGAGATGAGAAATCTGCTCCATTTTGAATGCAGTAAACTGTTCAAAGCCAAAGTATTTTACATCTGCGCGATCGTGCTGGTCGGAATCATTCTTCTCCTCATGGGCACCCAGAAACTGACAGAAGTCATCGCTCAGGAGGCCATGGGTCTTTCTCCGGAAGAAATGATCTACGATTCACCGGAAGATCAGGAACTTATGGAAAGCATGAGCCTGGGGATCTTCAGCACGGCCCGGTCCGGACTGGCATGGATCCTGAACGCCCTCAACAGCACCTACGTCTTCATCGCTTTCGGCGCCTTCGTCGCGGTCTGGTTCATCGGCGACTATCAGAGCCGCACAGTCCAGCATGCACTGACAAAAGGCTACTCGAGGACCGAGATCTTCTTCTCAAAGTATTTCTCGAGCCTTCTGGTCTGCCTGATCTACGCCGTGCTCGCGATGCTCGTGGGCTTCATCTTCGGATCGCTGTTCTGGAAGGTCGGCAAGGACTTCAGCGCGAAATTCCTGCTTCTTGTGCTCGCACAGTTTGTGATCATCGCCGCCTTCAACGCCATGTTCTGCTTCTTTGCGACGCTGGGCTTTAAGATGGCGCCGGCTTTGATCCTCTCGATCGCGATCCCGATCGTGGTCCCCATGGTCTTAAGCCTCGTGGACCTGTTCAGCCAGATCAACGGATTCTGGGAAGAGACTGCCGAGGTCGAACAGCCTGCTCTCGAAAGCACGAAATTCTGGCTTTCCGGCATGCTCTCCGGCGTCTCAAAGATCAAGGCCGAGACGAAAGACATTCTGCGCGCCTTCCTGGGCGGCGCAGGCTATCTGGGCGTATTCACCGTGTTCAGCTGGCTTCTTGCGAAGAAGAGAGACGCCTAAATCATGATCCGAAGGAGGATCTTGCGCAAATGATGATCCGAAGGAGGATCTCCCATGAAACTCATCTCCTGGAACGTGGCGGGCTTCCGCTCGTGTCTCAAAAAAGGATTTGACGACTTCCTGCGTGCCTGCGACGCGGACGTTTACTGCCTGCAGGAGTCCAAGGCGGAGGCCGATCAGTTCGACTACCGGCCGGAAGGCTATGAAATGTACCTGAATCCCGCCGAGAAGAAAGGCTACTCCGGCACCCTCATTTTCACCCGT
>JAEEGF010623384.1_pt1 | contig 46944 bp, 35 predicted proteins | sample 9134171 | NCBI WGS metagenome assembly JAEEGF01 (sample SAMN16246542, study PRJNA631951) | gut metagenome | biome: gut microbiome; feature: rumen; material: AP-attached | host: Bos | place: Iran: Karaj | collected 2018-10
AACTCATCGTTGAGCTCAGGAAGCTCTTTAGCCTTGATAGCCTTAACTGTGCACTTGAATGTTGCAGCCTTACCAGCAAGGTTGTCAGCCTGGTAATCCTCAGGGAATGTTACGTTAACATCGCCTTCCTTACCAATTTCAAATCCAACAAGCTGCTCTTCGAATCCAGGAATGAAAGCACCTGAACCGATTGTAAGAGGATAATCTGTTCCCTTACCACCTTCGAATGCAACTCCATCAACAAATCCTTCAAAATCAAGAGTAACGATATCGCCATCTTTAACAGCTCTGTCTGTTACTTCTACTGTTCTTGCGTTTGTATTTCTCTGCTTGTCGATCTCAGCATCAACATCGCTGTCAGATACTTCGAGATCCATCTTCTCAGCCTCTACGCCCTTATATTTACCAAGCTTAACTGGAGGCTTAAGAGCTACTTCTGCTGTAAAGATGAAATCCTTACCAGCCTCAAGCTGCTCAACATCAATCTTAGGTGAAGAAACAACCTCTTCTCCACACTCCTCTACAGCCTTAGGATACTCTTCCTCGATAAGCTCGTTAGCAGCATCCTCATAGAATACTCCCTTGCCATACATCTGCTCGATCATCTTACGAGGAGCCTTGCCCTTACGGAATCCTGGGATCTGAATCTTGTTTTTGTTCTTGTCATAGGCCTTCTGGATAGCCTTTTCAAGCTGCTCTGCAGATACTTCGATCTTAAGCTTAGCCATGCTCTTCTCAAGCTTCTCTACTGTTACGCTCATTTTTGCTAAATTCTCCTTCTAAAAATTGTTTATATAAAGGGTTTTTAAACCCTTCTGGCCTTTTAGGCACAATCGCTTGTAGATTATAACATAGCTGAATATTTTTTTCCACAACAATTTATCTTAAAAAAGTCAATTCTCGTCAAATCACAATTTTACTGAGCTCATGTGAGAGTTGCTGTATTTAACATCGCCGGTAACGTCCTCAAAAAACCACTCTGCCGGCTTGTATGCTCTTGCTGCCTCTTCACTTGGGAACTCAACTTCCGCAAGGATAGTCCCCTCAAAAGGCGCATCAAAAATATCCAGTTCTATCTTGATCTTTCCCTCTTCTACAGCCTGTTTTATACCCGGATCACCAGCAAAAAAATCTTCATCAAATCCATCGCTGTTTAATGGAATAAGGTATCTCTTTTTCCTTATCATATTGCCATCAGCCTTGAGCACAAGATGATCATAAGATTCTTTATCAAGGGGCATGTTATATTCCACTTTACCTATTGGCCTGCTATTGCCATCCTGCGATGGATCTTCATTTTCCATGGAAGATCCCTTATAAGTCATGTAATAAATGTCATCTTCCCTGCGCACCCTGACTGCCGGGTGGACATTAAGATACCCCTGCTCAATAACATGGTAGGGGTATCGGTCTAAGTCCTTGGGAAGCTCTTTTACTGTGAATTTACGTTCAATTTCTATTCCCATATGTTTTTCCTCAATAGACAGGAATGCCTTCTTAAACATTCCCTGGAGCTTACTGTTTATATACTATTTTTGCAGCCATATCATCAGCAGCTTTTTTGCCCTGGAATTTCTCGATGATAGCAAGACCAAATGGAATTGCTGTTCCCATTCCGCGGCTGGTAATAAAGTTATCATCAAAGGTAACTTCTGATGTCTGCACGTCGGCCCCGTTGAGATCCACTTCGCAGCCCGGATAACAGCAGGCTTTTTTGCCATCAAGAAGACCCATTCTGCCATAGACTGTAGGTGCCGCACATATAGCAGAAAGAAGCTTTCCTGAATTACTGAACTCTGTGATCTTTTCTCTTAATGGCTCACAGTTAAACAGATTGTTTGTTCCAGGCATTCCACCCGGAAGAATTATCATGTCGATTTCATCAAAGTTCACATCACCAAATAACTTATCAGCTTTTACTGTAATGTTATGTGATCCTGTAACCTCGAGAGAATCGCTGATTGAAACTGTACTGATCTCTATCTGAGCTCTTCTTAAAAGATCAACAACTGTAAGTGCCTCAATTTCTTCAAACCCGTTTGCTAAAAAAATCGCTGTTCTGTTCATGATCTCCTCCTTGTTGATTCACCCTCGATCAGTTCGCCGGGGAATGTAATGTGGCGATGGCCACTTTCACCGTCGATGATGTCAAATAATAACTTCATTGTTGCCTTTGATATGTCTTCAAGTGGCTGTCTTACAGTTGTAAGTCTTGGCACACAGAACCTTGAAATATCCTGACCGTCAAAGCCAGCCACGCTCACATCCTCAGGCACTCTTATCCCTGCATCTGCAAAAGCCCTTAGAGCTCCGACAGCAAGTACGTCTGAAATACAGTAAAGAGCTGTGAACTCTTCTCCGGACTCAATGAGTGCTTTAGTAGTCTGGTAGCCGTTTTCCATGGAATAAATTCTCTTATCAACCAAACGGATAAGATTCTCATTTATCTCTAGGCCATTTTCCTTAAGTGCCTCCAGATAACCTTCAAGACGAAGCTTTACTATGGATGGCTTATCGCTACCTTCAGATAAAATTGCGATCTTTTTATGTCCAAGTCCGATCAGATACTCAGTCATCTTGCGGCTTTCAAGCAGATCATCCACAGATACTGTCGAGTACTCTTTTTTACTTAATTTTTCTGATACTTCCGAACCAATGGTAGCAAAAACAACCGGCACATTGAGCTGTTTTATCTTGGAAGAAGAATGTCTTGAACTTCCTCCCATAAATATAATGCCGCGAAGCCTCTTTTCTTTTTCCAGCTCAAGAGCCACATCCAGCTCATCCTCATAAGCCTCAACATGTCTGAGGACCAGAGCATACTTGCGATTCTCTGCTTCCTGTTCTGCTATCTGTATCATCGGGGTAAAAAATGGATTGGTAATTCCCTTTACCAGAACAGCAATGCATTTGGCATCTGTTCGCTTCAAATTCCTTGCGCTGTTATTGGGAACGTAGCCTGTTTCCTTTATTACCTCAAGAATCCTTTTTTTAGTTTCAGGATTGATATCAGAGTGGTCATTGATCGCTCTGGATACCGTGCTAACACCTACACCGCATCTTTTCGCAATCTCAACTATTGTAATATCCGCCATAACATCCACCTATCTCTATGAAATTACAAGTCCGATGCCGCATGGATTTTCCACACGCCATCGGATCTGTTTTTCTTTATCTCAATCTTCCATAGATTCTAGCATAGTCATACATTCCCTTGCAAAGAGAATCTGAAAGAGCATCTTTTCTCATACGCCATACCCAGTTGCCACCGAGGGTTGAAGGAGTATTGATCCTTGCCTCTGCACCAAGTTCCAGATAATCCTGCATTGGAATGATCGCTGTGTCAGATACGCTGGCAAAAGCCGCCCTGATCATAGCTTTGACTGCATCTTTTGAGTATGTGATACCCAAATATTCCTTGGCAAATCTCTTGTCGCTTCTTGGAAGTGCATCGAACCAGCCTCTGCAGGTTTCATTGTCGTGAGTTCCTGTATAAACGATGCAGTTCTTTGTATAGTTGTGAGGAAGATAGTCACTCTCCTCCCTTGAATCAAAAGCAAATTCAAGGATCTTCATTCCCGGGAAGCCTGTCTTTTTAACAAGCTTTATTACAGAAGGAGTCAAAAAACCAAGATCCTCTGCAATAACTCTCTGCTGGCCAAGTTCCTTTTTCATGACATCGAAAAGCTCGATTCCCGGGCCTTTTCTCCACTCACCGATCTCAGCTGTTGGGTTGCCATATGGAATTGCATAGTACTCATCAAAGCCTCTGAAGTGGTCAATTCTTACGACATCATAGAGCTTAAAGCAGTGGGCAAGTCTCTTCATCCACCACTTGTAGCCTGTTTTCTTGTGATAATCCCACCTGTATAAAGGATTGCCCCAAAGCTGGCCTGTTGCACTGAATGCATCTGGTGGGCAACCAGCAACATCTGTAGGAACGTTATCCTTATCAAGCTGGAAAAGTTCCGGATTAGCCCATGTATCAGCGCTGTCAAATGCCACATAGATCGGGATATCTCCAACGATATCAACTCCATTTTCGTTGGCATATGCCTTGAGCGCTTTCCACTGTTTTGAGAAAAGATACTGTAAAAAGCTGTAAAACTCTATCTCAACCTTATATTTTTCTGTGGCTGCCTTAAGTGCATCCTTTTTTCTGAGTCTAACGCCCTCTTCCCATGTGTCCCAGGCCTTACCGCCATTAACATTTTTAAGAGCCATGAAAAGAGAATAATCTAAAAGCCAGTCATTGTCCTTATCATTTTTGAAAGCTTCAAATTCCTTCTTTATCTCTGCAGACTTTGAAACCTTATCCAGATTGTCAAAAGCCTTTTTAAGGAGCTTAAACCTTGATCTGTAAAGCTTCTCATAATCTATGTACTCATCGCTGACACCAAAATCGCACTTGTCTGCATCAGCTCTATCCAAAAATCCCTCTTCAATAAGGGCTTCAATATCTATAAAATATGGATTTCCTGCAAATGTGGAAAAAGACTGATATGGTGAATCTCCATAACTTGTAGGGCCAAGTGGGAGAATCTGCCAGTAGCTCTGCCCTGCCTTTTTTAGAAAATCAACAAATTCATACGCCTGCTTTGAAAATGTTCCAATTCCATATTCAGACGGAAGTGAAAAAATAGGAAGTAAAACTCCACATGCTCTTGTCTTCTTTTTACTTTTCTTAGCCATACCAAAACCTCTCAACACTATTAAAATCTATCTATGTAACAGTTCTTCATCAAAAGAGCTACGGAAAAAATCACCGTTCCCGGTAACGTTTCCATAGCTCTACTTTATCAGTTTATAAAAACTATTTCAAGTAAAAAAAATCAAACACCATGCTCTTCAAAAGGAGTCTTTTTAATTCCCCAAATAAGGTTTCTCCACTGCTCAAGCTGGTCTACCGTCATAAATCCGTTGGAAGTACCCATGTACCCGATCTTGTAGGATGCAAATAAAAGAGCATTCTTTATTGCGTTTACACTGTCTCCCGTCTCCATGTAGAAATGAAGGAAACATGCAAACAGGGCATTACCGGCACCGATTGTATTGACAACTTCGTTGGTCTTAACTGTCTTGTAATGAGCCTTGATATCCTTGGTCTTGTCAAACAGGATAAGGCCTTCACTACCCTGTCCAAGAATGATGACCTCTGTTCCATAGGTTGATGCCATTCTGTCTATGAAATCATAAGGATCTTCAGAGAGAGTATCATCACTGAAATACAGTACTTTTGCGGGTTCCAGGAAATCCGTATTGTATTTTTCCTTCTCAGGCTTATAGCTTCTTATGTTGACTGCTATCGGCTTTCCAAGCTCAGCAGCAGTCTTGGCAAAAGGCCTGCAGAAATTAGCATTGGCAAGGACCATCATGTCACATGCACCGGCTATTGGTGCTACCACGTTCATGTCGTAGACATTTTCTCTAAGGTCTTTAATATCCTCAAATATCTGCTGTTTTCTCTGTTTGTCATACAGCACCACTTCAGTGGGAGTTTCCTGCATCTGAGGAATGATATAGTCAGTAGAAAGAGTTATCCTTCTGTCAGGCGGGTTTATAAGGCCAAAATCCTGATTCCTTCCAACAATGGACATGAATGTAACGTCATCTCCAAGCCACTTAAGAGCCAGTGACTCATTGTAAGCATCGCCGCCCATGGCAGTGTAGATAGAATCCTGAACACTGGTCAAAGGTGCATAGCTCACCGGAATCTTGTCCACTCTGACAATTGTTTCAATCTGCGTTACTCCAGCTACTAAAAACTTGCTCATGTTTGCCTCCTTTTATGAGAGAACCATTTTGCTTACCATATCAACATATTCAATAGCTTCTTCTAAAAACAGATCTGACCTGAAGGTGTCCTGCTTCAGCTCTTTTTCCATAACTCCATCAACAGTATGATCGAGCATATTCCAAACCTTGTTATAGTTAATTTCAGGAGAAAAAACTGTTATATCAGCTCTTTCTCTTAAAGCTTCCATTATTCTTTGATATTTTTCACGCCTTTCCATTATTTCGGAAAGAGCCTCTGCATAAGTCTCATCCTCAGCTCTTTTCAGGAAAAGATATATATATGGATACTGGCCCATAGAAGCCGCCTTGGCTGAAACGATCTGCTTGTAGAGTTCAAAGTATTCTGTCTCGCCTTTATCCACATTCTGCGCAAGCTCAAGGGTTACAAAACGGGTCGCATAGTCATATAGAAAAGAGTACAGCCCGATCTTGCTCCCAAAATAGTGAAAAAGAAGTCCCTTACTTATTCCGGCAACTTTAACAATTTCATCAGTGCTTGCATGATAATATCCATAACGGGAAAACACCAAAAGTGCAGCATTTATCATGCGGTCCTGCTTCTCTTTTTTTAGTTCAAAAAATTTTTCATTCATCCTGCATCACCTACGAAGCCCAAATTGACTACAACAGTCTAGTTTAAATATAGCATTTTAACAAGGCCAGTTCAAACGTTTTATCGTACTTTATCAATTTTTTATCATTAATATGGTATACTAGTAGTATCTATAAATATGGTCTTTCGGCGGGTATTTGTATGTACGATTTTTTGAGAACTTACCAACTTGATATCATGCTGTTTCTAAGTGGTGGTTGTGGAGTATTGACAATCCTTGCTTTGTCCACCAAAACTCTTACCAGGTCTCGAAAACACGCTCTTGTTTCCATGGAACTTTCTTCCATGTTTCTTCTTATTTTTGACAGGATTGCATATATTTACAGAGGTGATATATCAGAAAAAGGATACTGGATGGTAAGGATAAGTAATTTCCTCGTTTATTTGCTGTCCTTATATGTATCCCACGCTTTTAACGTATATCTGCTAGACATAGTAAAAACGACAGTAAAGCCTAAAAAGCCACCGATACTTCTGATTATCAGTGAATGTCTTTTCACTATCGGTGCACTTATGATAGTCGCTAACCTCTTTACCAAATTCTATTATCATTTTGACGAGGCCAATCACTATGTGAGAAGCCCGGGATTTCTTGTGTCATATTTATTCCCACTTTCTATAACTATGCTCCAGATTGTCACTATCATCAGGATCAGAAAATATTTGTACCGCAGTTCCACTATCTTTCTGCTTTTGTTTAGCATCCTTCCGTACGTGGCAACAATAATACAGATCTTTTCCTATGGCCTTTCACTCACGAACACGACCATAGTTGGAATGGTAGTGCTTGCCTATGTATTTGAGATCATTAATATGAATAAGCTCGAAGAGGCCAAAATGGCTGCTGAAAAGGCCAACAATGCAAAATCAAGATTCCTGGCAAATATGTCTCATGAGATCAGAACCCCTATCAACACCATCATGGGAATGGATGAAATGATCTTAAGAGAAGACGCCACCGGTGTTCCTAAGCCATATTTCATGTCCATAACAAACTACGCACTCGATATCAGATATGCCTCTGAATCTCTACTTGGACTTATCAATGACATTCTTGATATCTCCAAGATCGAGTCAGGTAAAATGCACATTGTTGAACAGGAATATGACGTTACTACACTTCTTAGGGGCATAATCACCATGATCCGCATAAGAAGTAACCAGAAAGACCTGTACTTTGAACTTGATATAGATAAAGAACTGCCTGCAAAACTTTATGGAGATATGGGAAAAATCAAGCAGATAATTCTTAATCTCTTAACAAACGCCGTAAAATACACAGAAGTAGGCGGCTTTACTCTTACTGCAAAAGTTCTCTCAGTAGAAGGTGATAATTGCAATCTTCTTTTCTCTGTAAAAGATACCGGAATAGGTGTAAAAAAAGAAGATATTCCTAAGCTCTTTTCAGCTTTTGAAAGACTTGACGAAGAGAGAAACAACAGTATTCAGGGAACAGGACTTGGACTTGATATCTCCAGACAGTTCTCGGAGCTTTTAGGAGGAAGCCTCACCTGCGAAAGTGTCTATGGTGAAGGTTCTACTTTTATTTTCACAGTAAACCAGAAAATAATTGACGCCACTCCTATTGGAGAGTTTAAGGAAACAGAAGAAACGAAATCTGTCGGACTCCACGTGGCCGGATTTACAGCAGAAGATGCCAGAATTCTGGTTGTTGATGACAACTCCATGAACCTTGCAGTTGTAAAAGGATTCCTTAAGCCCATCAAAGTGCAGATTGACACAGCTGAATCAGGCTTTGCCTGCCTGGATATGCTAAAAGAAAATAATTATGACCTTCTTCTTTTAGATCACATGATGCCAGGAATGGATGGAATCGAAACCCTTGAGAAGGTAAGAGAATTTAACAAAGAAATACCTGCCATTGCCCTGACCGCAAACTATATGGCAAACGGCGATGAATTCTATGGTTCAAAGGGCTTTATCGGATATATCAGTAAACCTATTGATTCAAATGTTTTAGAGAAAGCACTTCTCGACAATATTCCAAAGGAAAAGATCAAAGAGGCTGTTTCTCCTATAATTCCTGAAGAAAGTCCAGAACTGCCTCCTGATAAAAAGTGGCTTGAAGAGGTAGAAGGTATTAAAGCTGAAGATGGAATCAAAAACTCCGGTGGTGCCATAGGCTTTGTTTTCTCTGCACAGCTCTTTTACGACACCATAGATGAGAATGCAAAAGTAATTGAAAACGCCTACAAAGAAAACGACATAAAGCTCTACACAATTAAGGTTCATGCCTTAAAGAGCTCTGCCCGTATTATGGGAGCTAATGAGCTTTCAGAACTTGCAAAGTCTCTTGAGGACGCCGGAAACAAATCCGATTTGGGCTTTATTACCACCCACAACGATGAGCTTCTCGAAATGTACAGGAGCTTTAAAGATAAGCTTTCAAAACTTGGCAGCAAAGAAACCTCTGACGACACAGGAAAAGAGCTCATTTCTTCTGATGACCTAAGCAGTGCATATGCCTCATTAAAAGAAATAGCTGAGCAGATGGACTATGATAGTGCTGAATTAGTCCTTGCCCAGCTAAATGATTACGCTCTTCCAAAAGAGGATAAAGCTGTATTTGATAATATTGCAACAGCCCTTAAGGCCTTTGATTGGGATAAGATCGATGAAATTTTATCATCACACTGATCTATTTTAAAATGCTTTCCATTTCATCCCAGTCCGCCTTTTTAAGAAGGTCCTGAAGTTTATTTATCTTCTCCTTTTCTTCAGAAGGAAGATCATATTTATCAAGTTCATTAAGTACCATTTCTACCGCATCATAATCCATTGCAGGGACAAGCTCTTTGAGAGCGCCGTAGGCATCTTTCAGCATGTCCTCTGTAATGGTTTCTTTTTCGCCTTCGTTCTGATGCCTTTTAGCAAAATAGTTGTGCAGTTTTCCCTTGTAACTTCTGTAGAGGGACAAAAGAGTTTTTGTCTTTTCTTTTATAAGGTCAATGTTTCCACTCTTTCCCGCTTCTTCAAGGCTAAGTGCCAGCTCCGAAAGCTCTTTTGCACCTATTATCCTTGCAGTGCTCTTTAAGGCGTGTACCTTAATGGTGTAAAAACTATAATCCTCTGAATTAAAAGCATCCTCGATCTCTTTTGCCTTATCATCGATGGTCCCGTAGAAAGTATCAAGGAATTTCTCAAGTGAATCAGTACTTCCGCAGAAATTGATACCGTCATCAAGATTTATTCCCTCAATACCTACCAGCTTTTTAAGGCTCTCAGAAAGATGCGGCTTTTCTTTTTCAACTTCATTCGGGTCAACATCATGAATAAGATTGTCAGGTAAGTACTTTCTGATAGTTTCTTCAAGCAGATCTCCATCAACCGGTTTAGCAAGGTAATCAATAAATCCCTTGCTTCTATAGTAATCCCTTCCATCGTGAGCGGCATTGGCTGTAAGCGCAATTACCGGAATCTCAACCGTGATCTGATGTATCTCCTGAAGAGTCTCAATTCCATCCATACCGGGCATCATGTGGTCAAGCAAAATAAGGTTATAGCTGTCATCCAATTTATCAAGGCACTCTCGTCCACTCATTGCTGTAACGATATTTATCTTAGACCTCTTTAAAAGGCCAAGTACAACCTGAAGATTCATCTCATTGTCGTCAACAACCATGATTTTGGCGTCAGGTGCAACAAATTTAGGAACATATTTTCCTACATGCTGTTCATCATGTTTCTCAACAAATTCGCCTATAGGGTCATTGTTTATCACCTTTTGACTTATTGTGAAGAAAAACGTCGAGCCCTCACCATATTCACTTTCGCACTTAAGTTCTCCGCCCATGAGCTTAACAAATTGTCTTGAGATGTTAAGACCAAGGCCTGTTCCCTGAATAGCTTCGTTTTTAACTTCATCCACTCTCTCAAATGGGGCAAAAATTTTATCTATATCCCCGGATTTAATGCCTATTCCGGTATCATTAACGCCAAAATACAGATCACACCTGTTGCCGTCTGAGCGAAGCATTGCCAGTTTTAAAGTAAAGCCGCCCTCATTTGTGTATTTAATAGCATTTGTGAGAAGATTTAAGACAACCTGCTTAAGTTTTCCTACATCACCATAAAGGACTTTCGGTATATCTTTATCTATTTCAACTTTGAAATCCAATCCCTTTTCATTGCTCTTAACACGTATCATAGATACTATACTTCTAAGAGCTTCCGCTGTATCATAGTTCTGCTCTACCAAATTCATCTTCCCTGATTCTATCTTGGACAGATCAAGAATATCATTTACCAATCCCAGAAGAATCTCGGATGCTTTCTTTATAGATGCGGCATACCCCTGAATATTCTCCACATAGTCTCTTGAAACACCTTCTGTGTCCTGACGAAGTATCATCTCATCCATGCCCATGATGGTATTAATAGGCGTTCTGATCTCATGAGACATATTTGCAAGAAATCTTGTCTTTGCCCTGTTGGCGCTGTCAGCCTCATCTTTTGCCTCACGAAGCATGTCGTACTGTCTGTCCAAAACTGTATGATATTTAGCTGCCAGCCATACTCCCAGAGAAATGCTAAGTACAAGGAAGCTCACGGCAACCAGTAAAACTCTTATTGTAAAATCATGTTTATAACTTAGTATATCCTTCATGGACATATCCGCGCCAACATAAGCCACGCACTCTCCCGCACTGTTATACACAGGTTGAAGTCCTGTTATATACCAGCCGCTGTCGTCATTGATCTCTACAGGATCTATCTTTTCACCTGCCACAAGTTGCGGAACATAAGGCAAAAATCCCTCAATATGCGGATGATACTCACCAACAGAACCACCCACCTTAAATCCCGGATCAGAATCAAAAATTATATAATAACCATTTTCTTTTATCTGATAAACATATGCTCTGTCTACCCCGGGAGAATTAACACAGGTTGCAACTAAAAGTCCCTCCAGGTCAAGATATTTTTGACTTGAAAATCCTTCGTTGAGAAAAACAGGCATCATATCGCCATCAAAGGCTCCTGAAATAAGTCTGGTCACACCACTTACCTGCTCAATTCTATCGCGTACAGCATTTTCATTGTAGAGTGAAATGCTCACATATGAAATTACTGCAGAAAGGAATGTAGCTTCCAAAGCAATTATGGAAAGAAGTCTTATTCTTATCTTTCGGCGATTCATGTCATTATATTCGCCGTTATAAAACTGCTCCTTTGCTACTTCAGCATAGTTTATCTTTCTGTTCCATATTCCATCCCTTACTCCACCGGGAATCAGCCAGACCAGAATAAGAGCTATGACCACAGCTACGGTTTTATCAATGAAATTAACTGCCACATCACCAATAATATATGAAAGCATGTATGGAAGATCTGCCTTATCCAATATAAGCGCAGTAAATCCGGCAACCAGTTCATTTTCAGGTACTCCAATAATAGACCACTCGATAAATGCTGAGAGGGTACCTGATATTATAGATATCACAGAAATAAAAGAAATAAGTCCAGACTTTCTCTTAAGATAATTCTTATAAAAGAATCTTGCAGAACAAAGGGCAACAACCATATTTACAATGGCAAAATACAAAGATACGCCATCAAAATAATTGCCTGCCACATTTGTCATAAGCGCAACAAAAAGGCCTGCAAACAAGCCACATTCAGCAGAGGCGAATATTGTTCCTACAGTATCAAGGAAAAGCGGCAGTCCAAAAAAACCGGCGATCCATTTTCCGGCAAGGTTCAAAAGGATGCCTGCCAGGATCAATGTCACCTTGTATATATATATTTCTTTTGATGAATAATCTTTAAAGGCTTTTTTTCTCATCAGATATCATTCACCTTGACATAAAAAACTTACGAATTGTGTTTACAAGTTCCTCTTTGCCGCTGGTCTTTAATATATAGCCTTCGGGCTTTAGTGAAAGAACTGCCATAACGCTTTCTTTGTCGTCCTTTCCGGTAAGGAACATGACCGGAATATCCTTGGTCTCCTGATCGCTTCGCAGCATCTCAAGGACCTGCGGCCCATCGGTAACCGGCATTTCATAGTCAAGCAGTATAAGATCAGCACTATTTGAGCTAAGCCACTTTATCGCTCTCATTCCCGAATTGGCCATAGAAACTTTATAGCTATCTTTTAGCCACTCTCTAACAAGTCCCATATAATTAGGATCATCATCCACGATCAGGACACTTCGTTTAGTTTCGCCCTCAGCCACCATATTGAAATAAGCAAGGGTTGCGCTGACAAAGTTCTCATAATTAAGTGGCCTCTCAAAAACTTTTCCAATAAGATGTGGTGGCATAGAATCTATCACGCTTCTGGCATCAATAGCATCACCAATGACAAAGAGCTGTTTATTGTCTTCTGACAGCTTATCCTTCAAAAAAGTGGATATTTCAGACGAAATCCTGTTTCCTGCTTCCAGATAGTACACAATAAGACCTTCCTCCGGCCACGCATCGTTTATTGCATTTAAATTTTCTGAGGCAAAAGACGTCTGCAATCTTGCATCATTCAGTTTTCCAAGTAAGACCTTTATTATAAAAGTCTCTTTTTCGCCTATTACCAATACCTTACCTGAGCCAAAAAACATAAATTATCCTCCGTAAGTATCATGTTTTCAGTTCATCTTCAACTTTGTCCCAGTCAAATTGTTTTAAAGCATGTTCTATATTGTCAAATTTCTTTTTATCTTTTTCCGGCAGTTTGTACTTCTTAACCTGCTCCACTACCATTATAGCGCCATCATACTCCATTTGGGTAACGAATTCATTCAAAGCATCATAAGCTTCCTTAAGTTCAGCCTCCGAAATGGGATCTTTGTCAGAATTATCCTCTTCTTTATCAACAAGCCCTTTGAGCTTATCCTTGAAATTCCTGTATTTTTCCAGAAGTTGCTTTGTCTTTTCGTTTATGAATTCAATGTCGTTATTATTGCCTGCTGCCTCAAGCTTTTTGGCCAGTTCCGAAAGTTCCATCGCTCCGACGAGCCTTGCAGCGCTCTTTAGGGCATGAACCTTAATTGTGAAAGCCTTGATATCCTTCTCGGCAAAAGCTTTTTCAATAACATCTGAATTATCTGATACCGTGTTTGCAAAAAGAGTAAGGGCGCTGACATATGAGTCTTTTCCACCGCAGTTTAATATTCCTTCATCTACTGATATGTCATCGATGTCTTTTACCCAGGATAGTTCGCCCATGTCTGTCTCCGCATTATCCTGCTTTCCTATGAGTTCCTCCGGTATTTCTTCCTTCAAAAGCTCTTTTGGAATATACTTTTTGATTGCCTTTTCAAGATCAGCACCATTTATAGGTTTCGGGAGATATCCATTAAAACCATGGCTTAAATAAAACTCATTCCCGCTGTTAGCTGCATTTGCAGTCAGCATGAGTACAGGCATATCCGGGTAGTCCTTTCTTATCTCTTTTATTGTCTCCATTCCGTCCATAACAGGCATCATATGATCCAAAAGGACTAAGTGGAAAGAGTTCTCTTTTAGCTTTTCTATACACTCTTTTCCATTGGTAGCAGTTGTGAGTTTAAGGCCTGTTCTGCTCAAAAGTCCTGAAATGACCTGCCTGTTCATGGCATCATCATCCACCACAAGAACCTTTGCTTCAGGCGCATAAACCTCAGGTACATATGGACCAATATGTATTTCACCGCTGCTTTCAGTAAACTTGCCAATGGCACTTCCATCAACTATTCTTTGTTCAACTTCAAAGGTGAAGGTTGAACCTTTTCCATACTCGCTTTCACACCTTAAGTCACCTTTCATAAGTTCCGCAAACTGCTTCGAAATGTGAAGTCCAAGTCCTGTTCCCTGAATAGATCGGTTTCTGTTTTCTTCAAATCTCTCAAAGGCGGAAAAAAGCTTTTCAATATCCTCTTCTTTAACTCCGATTCCTGTGTCTTTTACCACAAACTTAAGTCTGCAGTCTTTGGCATCAGCCCAGACCCTTTCGACTTTTAAGGTAAATTCGCCTTCTTCGGTATACTTCACTGCGTTTGTAAGAAGGTTCAGCACTACCTGTTTTATCTTGCCATCATCGCCATATAATTTCTGGGGGAGATTTTCATCTACTTCCACCTTGAAATCAAGATTCTTTAAATTGCTTCTCACCCTGATCATAGGTATGATCGCTCTTAAAAGCTCAGCAAGATCATACTCTTCTTCCACAAGGTTAACTTTTCCCGACTCAATCTTTGATAAGTCAAGAACATCATTTATAAGTCCCAAAAGAGATTCCGATGCTCTTTTTATGTCACTGGCATAACTCATTATGCTCTGATAATACTCTTTTGGAACCCCTTCAGAGTCCTGCCTCATTATCATCTCATCCATACCCATGATGGTGTTGATAGGTGTTCTGATCTCATGGGACATATTGGCAAGGAATCTCGACTTCGCACTGTTTGCTCTCTCGGCGTCATCTTTGGCTATGCGGATCTGCTCATATTGCCTTCTTATAATGGTTCCGCTAAGGATCTGCCACACGATCACTGCAATAAGAACTGCTCCAAGGATGCCAAAAGCCACCTTAACAGCCACTATCTCTGTGGGCCTTGCCTCCTTTTTTATGTTAAATACTTCATCCTGATATACTTTTCCATTGGCCTGACTCTGAAGCTGGACATGAAGCTTATAATTTCCATAGGGAAGACTCGTATATGTCAAGGCTGACATATTATTCTGAAACATAGTCACGCCTTCATCTTTTAATCCCTCAAGGTAAATCCTTACCAGTGGATTTATAAGTGTGTAGTTCAGTATAGATGCATTTATCTGAATTCTGCCTTTGGAAGCAGGGATAACATATGTCCCATCATCTCTCTGTTTTACCTCCCTGTCATCACAGGTTATGGATTTGATATAGATCTTTACATGCGCTTCGCGATCCTGATAGTCATCTATATTTACACTGCTGACCCCGCTTCGCCCGCATATGAAAAGATTTCCATCATTGTCTATATCGCTGTATGAGTTGCCTGTCGGAACACTTGGAAGACCGCTTGAAGCGTCAAAGAACTGATATTTAAACTCTTTTCCACTCATTATTTCTTCTACATTTGCCACATATATACCATTTGAGGCCAGAACCCAGGCATCTCCTGAATTAGAAAAGAAAATGTCATAGTTATTGGAATATGGGAATTTGGTGAGATTGTAGATCTTCTCATCTTTCATATAACACAGTGCATTAGATGTTATGACCCAGTAGATCTGTCTTTCTTCGTCATATTTAATGCGCATGATAACATCACTGGTAAGTCCCTCATCTCTTCCCAGTCTTTTGACATTATGATCCTTATCAACAATATAGATACCATCTCCATCAGAGCCTATATAAATATCGCCGTTTGGTCCTTCACAGGAAGTAAGTAGTAATGTATTGCTGATGGTCTCTTTGCCGATCGTATCAACGACAACTTTATCTTTTATTACTGCCAGTCCTCTGTTAGTTGCAACTAAAATAGATCCGTCTTCTCTTAGGCTGATACTTCTTATTTCGTTGCATATAAAGCCGGATTTCTCATCAAACTTAAGGATGTCACCTCTTTTGGAATAGCATATAAGTCCTCTATCCTTCGTAAAAGTTCCAATCCACAGATTACTGTCATAATCCTCAATAATGCACCGTATCCTTACATCTTTCAGTTCTTCTGTCAGTTCATTCTCAATTCTGTGATTTCCTGGCGTGACAATCTCAAGGCCTTTTTCCGTTCCAATGTATAATGATCCTCCAAAAGTGCAGGTAGCATTGACAACTTCATTGCTTGCATTGGCCTGGTCGGAGACATTCACAAAGCTGTTGGCAACAAGTTTCATAACTCCCTGTCTTGTTGAAGTAAACCACAAATTTCCCTCATAATCCTCTATCATTGAGCCAATAAGGCTTGTAAGAGGAATGTTATCCAATGTGATATATCTGTTATTTTTGTCAAGATATCCAACTACACTGCCTGACATGACCCATATTCTGTCTGCAGCTTTGCCTATCCAGGAAATATCTGATGCAGGACTCACAGAGACCCTCTTAAGTCCCATACCCTTGCTGCCATATCTGCCGTAATATACAAGTTCACTGGTTGTACCATAATAAAGATATCCCTTTGATTCAGGGTCCACAAAGATTGTAGTAACCGTATCTATTCCAAGATCCTCGCTGGAATAGCAGGATATGATCTCTCCGTTTTCTATGCAGAACACTTCTCCCAGCCTGTTACATCCGTACACTCTTCCATCAGAATCTGCTATTAACCTGATGATATATGTATCAGACAAAAGAGAATCATCAACCAGGTGAAGTCTCATATATTCGTCAACATATGAGATACCGTTAGTAGATCCGGCATAAACATTTCCATCTATACTCTCTGCAAGAGACCTCATTGTGGAAGATTTAAGACCATCAAGGTAGCTGTATCTGATAGTATTGCCATTATCAAGAACCACTATTCCATTGTCATTAGTCCCCACCCACAGCCTGTGCTTATGGTCTTCCAAAAGTGTATTGGCATTGGTGAGACCATTAGTCGAATCCTGGCGCTCAAAGGTAATGCCGTCATACTTCATAAGTCCGGCATATCCGCCAACCCATATATACCCATCGCTGCCTGATAAAATACAATTTGCATCAGAAGTAGGAAGTCCATTCGATGAATTATAGAGCTTTGTAGCATATCCAAGACCCTTCACCTGACCTGTAGCCGCCATGGCTCCGCCGACATTTTCTTCCTCGGCATTTGCAGATAAAGGCATCAGAAAAAAGAACAGTAAAAACAGATATATAATTCCAATCTTTCTAAGATTAATTGAAAGCATTAAAAAATCTCCCAAGTGACATAATTATCGCAATTATGTTTTATCGTATTACATTATATCATCAAGGCTATCTCCTAATTATTTCTTAATTCTTATAAAAGCATTAGATTTCCTTAAACTTTTTTTGCCCATCAATGAATTAACGCTTTTATTTGTAATTAAATTGTATTAAAATTAAACTATCGTTCGATAGGAGGATTATTAAAATGTCCAAAAACAGTGGATTTGGTAAGTTTATATTGTTCTGTACAGCAGTAGGCGCTGCAGCTGCAGGTGCTTATTACTATCTTTCCAAGAGAGAAGCTGAGATAGCTGACAGCTTCGACGATGATTTTGATGAATATGATGATTTCGAGGATGATCTCGATGAGGAAAAAGATATAAAGACAACTTCCAGAAAGTATGTTGATATCAAGACTTCTGAATCTGATACAAAAGATGAGGAAGAAAACGAAGCTGATAAGGAGCCATCCTCATCAGAAGAATTTTTTGACGACGAAGATGAGAAATAATGAGTATTAAAAAAGAGGTGCTTAGCACCTCTTTTTTTATTGTTCTCCAGTTTTTTCTGTGAGCATATCCTTTAAAACTCTGGCCTTATCCTTGATCCTGCTGTTTGCAACTCTTGATGTAAGAATCTCAGAGATCATCTTGCTTGCAACATCAAACTGATCTGTCTCCATAGCAAGAGCTGCTATCAGATAGTCAAGAGTTGTTGAATCCATTCCTGCAATAGGGAATTCCTCAGACTGTCTTGCCATTACAAATCCGTTAAGGGCATTTGTAAGAAGCTCTTTCTCCTGCTCATCATTTTCCTTTTTCTTGGTCTCGTAATCAGGATCAGACTCATCAAGACGCTGTGTCTCACCTCTTACGACCCAGGCGGTTTTCATACAGATGTATGCCTTTTCACTGTTTTTTGCTTTCTTTACAACTGCATTAGCAAGTGCAAGCTGATAAAGACTCTTGGCATGTTCATAGCTGTATGTAGGTTCTTTATAGACTATTTTCCTATAATTCATGCAGATCTTTATTCTGATATCTTCGATCTGATACTTATTAAGAGTTGAAAAATATCTTCCAAGAGCTGCATAACCACATTCTGGACAGCCTATAACATCATATTTATTCTGATCGACTTCGCTGTAATCTGGTCTAAGGTCAATATCTACAGCCTTCATTCTGACCTTACCTGTTCTTACAGTCTTAGCTTCAAATTCTGATTCGCAAACCGGACATTTATACTTCTTGTCAAAAAGATAATCTTCCTCATTAACAAGCGCGAGCTTTTTCTTGGGCTCTTCCTTTTTTACTACTGTTTCTTTTTTCTTTGGATCCTCAAAAAGGTCTCCGCCACCGATGTTTCCCAGTCCAAGTTTTTCAAGTCCAGAAAAAATACCAGCCATGCCTATACCTCTTTTCTTAAATTAGTTTTTAGGTAATACAAATGAGCTCTTTAATGACACTATTCTGTTGAATACAGGTGCTCCTTCCTTGGAATCCTTTGAATCAACACAGAAAAATCCATTTCTTACAAACTGGAATTTGTCATAAGCTACTGCATCTTTAAGCTCAGGTTCAAGTTTTGCATTCTTGATAACAGTGATGGAGTTAGGGTTGAGGTTGAGTGATCCATCCTCGTTATAAACACCCTTTTCTTCATCAATGATGTTCTCATACAAACGTACTTCTGCATTAAGTGCTTCCTTAGCAGAAACCCAATGAATTGTACCTTTAACTTTTCTCTCGTTAAATCCGCTTCCTGACTTTGTTGCAGGATCATATGTGCAATGAACAGCAATAACATTGCCATTCTCATCCTTATCACATCCTGTACAGGTTACAAAGTAAGCGTTCATAAGTCTTACTTCATTTCCAGGGAAAAGACGGAAATACTTTTTAGGAGGATTCTCATAGAAGTCCTCTCTCTCAATATAGAGCTCTTTTCCGAAAGGAATCTTTCTTGTTCCCATTTCAGGAACTTCCTTGTTATTCTCAATCTCAAGATACTCTGTTTCACCTTCAGGATAATTGTCGATAATAAGCTTTACAGGATCAAGTATTGCAAGCATTCTCTTAGCCTTGAGCTTAAGATCTTCTCTTATGCAATACTCAAGCATAGCATACTCAGCTGTAGAGTTTGCCTTACTGATACCACACATATCAACAAACATCTTTATAGATTCAGGAGTAAATCCTCTTCTTCTAAGTGAGGCGATAGTAACAAGTCTTGGATCATCCCATCCGTCAACTATGCCATCTTCTACAAGACGCTTGATATATCTTTTACCTGTAACAACGTTGTTGAGATAGAGCTTTGCAAACTCGATCTGTCTTGGTGGATTCTTATATTCACATTCTGTCTTAACCCAGTCATATAAAGGTCTGTGATCCTCAAACTCAAGTGTGCAGAGAGAATGTGTGATGCCCTCAATAGCATCCTCAATAGGATGAGCAAAGTCGTACATAGGATAGATGCACCACTTGTCACCTGTTCTTGCATGTGTCATATGAGCGACCCTGTAGATAATAGGATCTCTCATGTTGATATTAGGTGAAGCCATATCGATCTTGGCACGAAGTGTCATAGCGCCATCTTCTACCTTGCCGCTCTTCATCTCTTCAAAGAGTCTTAAGTTCTCTTCTACACTTCTGTCCCTGTTAGGATCATTCTTACCCGGTTCTGTAAGAGTTCCTCTGTACTCACGCATTTCATCAGCTGTGAGTTCAGAAACATAAGCCTTGCCTTTTTTGATGAGCTTTACAGCGTCTTCATACATCTCGTCAAAATAATCTGATGCATGGAATAAGCGATCCTCATAATCTGCACCAAGCCACTTAACATCTTCGATGATAGAGTCCATGAACTCTGCCTTCTCTTTTGTAGGGTTGGTGTCGTCAAATCTCATATTAAACTTGCCGCCGTACTCTTTTGCCATTCCATAGTTTAAAAGAATACTCTTAGCATGTCCTATATGTAAAAAGCCGTTTGGTTCAGGAGGGAAACGAGTATGTACGTGGTCGTATACTCCGTCCTGAAGATCCTTATCAATTGCTGCTTCAATAAAATGCCTTGAAGGAGTATTGCCTTCTTCAGCATTGTCATTTGTTTTTGTTACTACTTCATCTGCCATTTTGTTCTTATAACCAACTTTCTAAAAATTATAATCGTACAACATAGTATATCATAGTACGCAACATTTAACTATAGACGTATTTTTCCTCAAATGCAGCCCTTCTTAAAGGTTTGTCATAATAGTAGCCCTGAACGTATTTTACTCCCAGTCCCTTTAAGGCACTTAGCTGCTGCTTAGTCTCTATGCCTTCCACGCATACCTCTGCACCTATAGTCTTGCCCAGCTGACTTATGGTCTTTATAAAGGCTTTGGAATAATCATCTGTTTCTATTCCCTTGGAGAAATTCTGGTCAACCTTGATAATATCAAAAGGCAGTGCCCTCAAACTGCTAAGTGCGGAATATCCCGTTCCAAAGTCATCAAGTGCAAGCCTTACTCCAAGCGCCTTGATATCAAGAAGTGTCTGCTTGGTCCTTGCAAGATCATTTATAGCAAGTCTTTCAGTGAGCTCAAGGATGAGATTCTGAGGTTTTAAGTGGTTTTCTTCAATGCATTCTTTAATGACGTCCACAATATCAGTCTGCATGATCTGAACTACAGAAAGATTTACGCCGACCGCAAACTCTCCTGTTCCCGATTCGTTCCATTGCCTGCAGCATTCACAGGCTTTTTTCAGGACATAATTGCCAATAGGGTTTATAAGTCCCAAATACTCTGCCAGAGGAACAAATTCGTCAGGACTGAGGAATCCCAGTTTTTCACTGTTCCATCTGACAAGAGCCTCCGCTCCTATATGCTTATACTGACCAGTGCCGCTCTTAAGATCAGAAGGCTGCATGATAATTGGCTGGAAGAATACTTCAAACTCCTCACAGCTCTTTCCAATGGCATCATACATGCTCTTTTCAAGATCAAGTCTGTGGATAGAAGAAGAATCAATATTATCTGAGTACTCTGCCACGCGGTTTTTGCCGGATTTCTTGGCTTCATACATGGCAACATCAGATTTTCTGATAAGCTCAGAAACGCTGTCCCCGTGATCAGGAAACTTTACAATACCCATACTCATAGTGCAGTAGTAATCACTGTCTTTAAGGTACCATGGCGTAGCAAAGGCGTCCTTGATCTCCTCCATTATCTTATCAAGTCTGTCAAAACTATCAGGTGGAACAATGATGACAAACTCATCTCCGCCCATTCTATAGCAGGAATTGCCGATACCCTCAATCCTGCTGATCGACTTGGAAATATCCTGCAAAAGAATATCGCCGTACTGATGACCCAAACTGTCATTTATATGTTTGAAGTCATCAAGATCAAGGTACATAAGCGCGCCGTGTGTATTATTCTGCCTTGCTTCATCCACATATCTGGCAAGGTCTTTTTCACAGCACATTCTGTTATAGAGACCTGTCAGGAAATCTGTATAAGCCTGAAGCTCAATCCTTCTCTGATACAGCTTCTTCTCCGTTATGTCATACAAAGCACAAAGAGATACAGGCCTTCCGTCAACCCACTTTATTCTTGTGTAGTAAACGTCGTACCACTTACCTCTCGCCCTGTGATTTACTTCATAGTTACCGCTTCGGCTTCTTGACGGAATATTGGATTCAAAAAGATCCACAAGAGAGTTCTCACTTATTTCCCTGCTGAAGTTCTTTTTAAAGCTTCTGTTTGCAAACAAAAGAACTCCGGTCTCAATATCTCTTACATAAATGGAACTTCCCACATTATCAAGAACTGACTCAAGTGAAGCAAAAGAGCTTGCAAGGGAGTTCTTTTGAAGTCTCTTGGTAATAATACTCTGGAGCACTCTTATAGCATCATTTATGTATTTGATGTCATCAATGGACCATATCCTTATTTCTCTGGTTTCTGTAAAGCACGCATAGAACAGGATAGCGCCGTTGACAATTATAGGCATGGCCACAAGTGCCTTTATTGACAGATTATCAAGCTGTTCCCTTTCACCTGCATTCATCTGGCTGTCGCTTGATACAACAACCGCTTTTTCAGAGCCAAGGAACCAGCATTTCTCCTGATCTGTCGTATCAGGAAACATCTTGGATACGCCTGCTGCCGTCCACTGAACTACAATATCCATCAGATGGCCATGATGGATCCTACAGGTATATGCATTACTTACCTGAAGATACTCACAGAGTTTAGATAGCATATCCACCATTATTTCCTCAATTGAATCGTCACTATCCAAAAGAGATACTATCTCTGTCATGGTCTCAGCTCTTCTAAAAGAACTGGTCATTTCAAGCTCCTGCTTTTTGCTGACCTTGCTGCTGGCCTCAGCCATTGTTCTGGATGTTTCAATACCCAAGACCACACTAAGTGACTCTCTGAGAAGATCTAAAGTCTTATATAGTTTTCTTTCAGATATCTGGTAAGTAAAGGATTCTAATGGCTGAACATGATAAAACTCTTTTTCATATTCCGCATCAGTAAGTACGCCGCATACGATCCACACAGCGGCAGTAGAATTATCATTTTTGACAGCAACAGCAGCGAGCTTTAAATTTGGAACCTCTGTGATCTCCACAGCCTGATCCTCAAGCTCGCTCTCGGATACACGCTTGAATATGTTGTGTATCCTTACATCTGTCACGTATTTTTGAATTAGTTTTATTTCTCTGGGATTACCTGAAAAATTACTTACAGGTACTTCATTAGTGTCAAGGCAAAAAGCATATATACCAGCCATCTCACAGAATCTGTCCTGCCATGACTGGATCGAAGCGGCATTTTTTTGCGCAAAATCACCAAGGGCTCCGCTAAAATCCTTTAGAGAACCCATTTCGCCAGTGTTTTTTGCTTCTGCTTCGTTAATAAACTCTTGCAAGTTTTCACTCCCGGAGATTATTTTTATCTATCAGATGCGCTGTAGTTAGGCGCCTCTTTTGTAATCTGAATATCATGAGGATGTGACTCACGAAGTGCTGCTGAAGTGATCTTTATGAATCTGCCTTTTTCCTTAAGCTCTTCTATTGTCTGGCATCCACAATATCCCATTCCTGAACGAAGTCCACCGATAAGCTGGAATACAGTGTCTTCAACTGTTCCCTTGTAAGCTACACGACCTTCAACGCCTTCAGGAACAAGCTTCTTGGCATCTTCCTGGAAATAACGATCCTTTGAACCGTTCTCCATAGCTGAAATAGAGCCCATTCCACGGTAAACCTTGTATTTTCTTCCCTGGAAAAGTTCAAACTCACCAGGTGCCTCGTCACAACCAGCAAACATTGAGCCCATCATAACGATGTTTCCACCGGCTGCGATAGCCTTTGTAATATCTCCTGAGTACTTGATACCACCATCAGCGATGATCGGGATACCATACTCCTTAGCAACTGCATAGCAGTCCATGATAGCTGAGATCTGAGGAACACCAATACCTGCAACTACACGTGTTGTGCAGATAGAACCAGGTCCGATACCAACCTTGACAGCATCAGCACCAGCCTCGATGAGGTCCTTTGTTGCAGCGCCTGTAGCACAGTTTCCGGCGATAACCTGAAGATCAGGGAACTTCTCTTTGATCATTCTAAGACACTTAAGAACGTTCTCTGAATGTCCATGTGCAGAATCAAGAACAATAACGTCAACCTTAGCATCCACAAGAGCTGCTACACGATCAAGACAGTTTGCAGAGATACCAACACCGGCTCCGCATAAAAGTCTTCCCTTGTCATCCTTTGCAGCAAGAGGGTACTTGATTGTCTTTTCAATATCTTTAATAGTGATAAGTCCTACAAGATTGTAGTCATCATCAACGATTGGGAGCTTTTCTTTTTTGGACTTGGCGAGGATACTCTTTGCTTCTTCAAGAGTGATACCCTCTTTTGCAGTAATGAGGTTTTCACTTGTCATTACTTCCTTGATCTTCTTGGAGTAGTCTTTTTCAAACTTAAGATCTCTGTTAGTAATGATACCAACAAGCTTTCTGCCCTCTGTGATAGGTACACCTGAAATACGGAATTTAGCCATGAGTGAATCTGCATCTGCAAGTGTATGGTCTGGTGAAAGAGAAAATGGATCTGTGATTACGCCATTCTCAGATCTTTTAACCTTATCAACCTCTTCAGCCTGAGCTTCAATTGACATATTTTTGTGGATGATTCCGATACCACCCTGTCTGGCCATTGCAATAGCCATTCTGTGCTCTGTAACTGTATCCATTCCTGCACTCATCATAGGAATGTTAAGTCTGATCTTCTTAGTAAGCCATGTTCCAACATCTACCTGATTAGGTATAACCTGTGAATAAGCAGGTACCAAAAGCACATCATCAAAAGTAATTCCTTCACCAATTATCTGTCCCATTATAATCTCCCGTTATCTATAAAATCTTATTAAATTGAATTGCAATTATTAACTTAATCTGTAAATACTTTTCTAGGTGCTACAGCCTTAACTGCTGCAACGAACTCTTCTGTTGGTTCAAATATTATCTTGTCTTTTCCATCGTAATAGATTGTGTATGTAGGATCGGGCTGAGCGTCCTTGTTCTTAGATGAAAAATCTGATGTCTTGTATGTCTTATTCTTGAATTCGTCTAAATGATATGATCTGGATGGAGCCATTGCTTCAATGTGCTCAACTGAATAAGTACCCACGTGCTTACGGGAACTTTTATTAAGAACTTTGTCTACTGAAATCTCTTTGTCACAATACTGATACTCGTACTCAATGTTTGCATTAAGCGCTGCGAAATGATAACCAAAACCTGCTGCCACGCAAAGTATAAGGCCAATTATTCCAAAACCAAGCATGAAAGCCGCAATGAAGAAAACAACTGCAAAGAAAATGCTCAAATACTTGAGAAAAGTAATAACCGGCGATGCCTTACTTTCAACGAGGCATTCTACATAACTATTGTCGTTAACCATCTGTAAAACTACTCCTCCTGTTAGTCGCCATTTTTATCAAGTATCTTATATTCAAATTAATGCCATGTCAAGGGCAACCACGATTATTCTTATTGACATTGAAGGACATAAATTTGTATCATATGTGACAAGTGCTCTAAAACAATTCATTTTGTTCCTGCACACAGTCATCAATTCTATTATATACATTTATACGAACAAAAAATATTATATTTCTGTTAATATTTTTTGAGCTCCGGAGGTTTTAAAATGTCAGTACATGAAGAGATCAGAGAACAGCAAAAGAAATTAAAAGGTCAGGGCATAAAGGCTCATCTGCAGTATTTTTGGGACTACTACAAAATACATACGATTGTTGCCTTAGCCGCTATCATTTTTATAGTAGTTTTGGTAAAAGATGTTACAAACAACAAGCCTTACGCTTTTTACGCACTAATGCTGAATAGTTATTCATCAAATGCAGAAGAAGTACTTGAGAGTGAATTCACAGAGTATGCCGGCATTGATACTACTACAAACAGTTGCTTTATAGACACTTCAGTTACATATAATACAGAAATAATTGATGAAGTAACAATTGCAACCAGCCAGAAGATCATGGCAAACCTCTCAGCTGCAGAGCTTGATTCCATGGCTGCAGACCAGAACACATTTGCCTATTACGCGCATCAGGATATATTCATGGACCTCAGAACTATATATGATGAAAGCTTTCTTAACAAATATGCCGATAAGCTTTTCTATGTAGACAGAGGCCTTGTGGATTACATCGCATCCGATGCCTACCAGGATTTTCTTATGAATGGCTCCTACGATAAAAACAATAAGTACGCTGTCATGGCTGCTGATATATATGCAACAGGCCAGTATCCTGATACTCCTGTAAATGAAATGGATAACCCTGTTCCTGTCGGGATCATTATTGATGATTCAAAAGTAATAACAGACAACAATCTCTATCAGGGATCAACTCCTGTAGTCGGTATAATCGCCAACACAACCCGACTTGATAATGCCAGGTTATTCATTGAATATCTTCTGAATAAATAAGTGTACTTTGTCGCTGACCATTAATTGGGCCAGCGACTTTTTTATTCTCTATTTGTCGTCATATAGTATATTTTGTAATATAATTATATTAACACTCTTCAAATACTGCGGTCCAAAGGCAGGACAAAGCATGGCAAAAGAAAAAGCAAAAAACAAAAAATCATTGAAGAGACAGGCTTTACAGCTGATTTTTGTCAGCGTTCTTTTGCTGCAATTTATTACAGTTTTGGTATGTTCTCGTTTTTTCCTGAAATCCACAGTAAGAAATCATAAAATATTTTATGAAAAGCTTGCCGCATACGTACAGTCTGAACTGGATATGGAATATGTGGAAAAAATATTCCGTGAAACAAAAGAGATATATGAAAAAATTCCTGAAGAAAATCGTAAGGATCCATTTGCCGATGATTATAAGGAATATTTTATTCCTCTTTTGGATGACGACTTTTTTACAGCAAGGAAAGTTCTGACTAACTGCAGGGAAGCTACTGAAATTATTAATATAAGTCTCACATTCTATGACAAAGAAAATGTAAGGCTTGTTCTTGTTGTAGACGGAGACAAATCCGGATATGCCTACCTCCCCGGGCAATATATCTCTAATGATAATGGTGTAGTAGAAAGCTGGGATGAGATTCAAAAAACTATAAATTCAGATTCTTATATGCCTCTAAGCCATACTTCACTGCTTGGCTACTCTGCAACTGACTATGAGCCACTGTATGGTCCGGACGGAACTATGATTGGATTCACAACACTTGATATAAGCCTCAACGTTCTTTCCGATGATTTATTTCTTTTCCTTACAATGTTTGTACCTACTATCCTCGCATTATTCCTTATTCTTTCATTTATCCTTTCAAGAAGTATAGATAAAAGAATAATCTCCCCTATTCACTTACTTGTAAAAGCTGCCAGAAGTTATACCGAAAGGGATAAAGTCTCCGAAGAAGAAAGCTCTGTCTTTTTTGAAACTGTGGATATTCACACCTCGGATGAATTGGCCGAGCTTCGCGATACCATGGCTGATATGGAACAGAATATCAACAGGTCCATGAAAGAGATCAGACTTGTAAGTGCGGAAAAAGAGCGAATCGCAGCTGAGCTCGATATCGCTGCTCAGATTCAGCAGTCAGCTCTTCCAACTGATTTCTCCGTAAGTGAAAAGGTGGATCTGTGCGCCTCTATGACTCCGGCAAAAGAAGTCGCAGGAGATTTCTATGACTTCTTTATGATCGATGAGGATCATCTTGCTATGATCATAGCTGATGTATCCGGAAAAGGCGTACCTGCTGCCCTCTTTATGATGAAAGGAAAAGAGCTCCTTAGGATAAGGGCCGAGAAAGGTGGAAAACCATCAGAAATACTTGGATATGTCAACAATGCTCTCGCAAAGGGCAACGACAATGCCATGTTCATAACCATCTGGCTTGGCATACTGGAAATCAGTACAGGTATAATTACTGCTTCTAACGCCGGACACGAATACCCATTTATCGCCGATGAAAATCAGGTCTTTAACATATATAAAGACCCTCACGGCGCTTTTTGCGGTGCCTTTGAGGGTCTGGAATACGAAGATTATGAAATTAAAATTTCTAAAGGCGGAGGCATATTCCTCTACACTGATGGCGTTGCCGAAGCTAAAAGAGCTGATGATAAGATGTTCGAGACAGACCGCATCGAGCGCTGCCTGAATGCTCATAAAGGCTCATCTTCTCAGGAGCTACTGAACGCTATCACCGAAGATATCAACAACTTCACCTCAGGCGAAGAACAATATGATGACATCACTATGCTATGCCTTTTATTAAGATAAAGATGTTTATGATAAGCCAATGCTATCAGGAACTCATTCCCTGGCCTGATCCTTCATTGTTACCCCTTCTATCTTTTAATGTAAAATAATCATCATTCTTACCTGGATTATTCTTTGGTCCCAACTTCCCTGGGTGTTTTTTTATCTTATCAGCTAATTTATTAATATCCTCAGCGCTTGTACCACCAGTAACAAGTTCAAGATCATCATCACATATCAAATTTTTATTCATATCGATATTAGCCATAACCGCATTCTCCAATATTATCAACTCCACCTATAACTGACTCAAATACGATAACACGACCACGCTGTGCCTTATTCTAATGTAAAGCGCGCCACTTACGCCAGTCCTGTGCCTTCATTCTCACCCTCTTTATTCTTAAGGGCACCAAAACAGTCATTGCCGCCAGGACTATTCTTTGGTGCTAGTTTATCCGGTGTTCTCTTCACCTGTGCATTGTTCTTAAGGATAGTCTCCATACCGACTCCACCGGTAACATATTCAAGATTACTATCAGAAATAACTTTCTTATCTATATCCATATTATTCATGATATTTACCTCCATCATATCTTTGTTTCTGTTACCATTATATACGAGCCATTTTCCTACATGGCAAAAAAAAATCATAAAAAAGTATTACCATTTTATGAACAAAAAACTTCCCTTGCAGCCGCGGGGTGGCTCTCCCTATAGGACCATTTGTGTGACATTTCGAGTTTAGAAGTTCATGGCAACAAATTTCCACTTTTGAATTCCTTGGATCAAACTCACCGCTGACTGCCGGCGCTTTTGGAACTGTGGGCTACATTTTTCTCTGTCGCAAGAAAACGCCATTTTTCCTGCGCTCAAGGGCACCTTTGAACCGCGCATGCGAAAGCAGATGTTTGAGCAGGGCGTATAGATATGAATAACGTGGTCTACGGTGCATACGCACCATAGGCAATAAAAAAGAATCATTCTCCAAACTCATGAGTTTGAGAGAATGATTCTTTTAAAAGGAAGTCTATATTTACAAAATGTCTCACATCTGTGTTGTTACGAAGATGTCGTAGATGGCACTGATGGCTTTTTCAAAGTCGCGGGTTTCTACGCCGATGATGATGTTAAGCTCGGATGAGCCCTGGTCGATCATGCGGACGTTTACGCTGGCATGTGCAAGTGCTGAGAAGATTCGTCCGGCAGTGCCTCGTGTTGATTTCATGCCGCGGCCTACTACTGCGATAAGTGCAAGATCTGATTCAATCTCAAGCATGTCAGGCCTTGCAAGTCTGTGAATCTCTGATACTACAGCCTGCTCTTTTTCGATGAACTCATCCTGCTGAACAAATACTGTCATAGTATCAATTCCTGATGGAACATGTTCAATTGAAATGTTCTGATCTTCAAATGCCTGAAGTACTTTTCTTACAAAGCCAACCTCAGAGTTCATCTGATCCTTTAAGATATTTACGCAGCAAAAACCTTTTTTACCGGCAATACCTGTAATAACATATTTTGACTTTTTAGCTGTTGACTCTACAATCCATGTTCCTGGATCCTCAGGCTTATTGGTATTTCTGATATTGATCGGGATTCCTTCTTTTCTGACAGGGAAGATCGCATCTTCGTGAAGAACTGAAGCACCCATGTAAGCAAGCTCTCGAAGCTCTGTATAAGTTATTGTCTCGATGTGTGGTGGCTTCTCAATGATCCTTGGATCAGCAACCAAAAATCCTGATACGTCTGTCCAGTTCTCATAGACATCTGCCTTTATGGCCCTTGCTACGATAGAACCTGTAATATCTGAGCCTCCTCTTGAGAAGGTCTTGATGCTTCCATCAGGATAAGCTCCATAAAAACCAGGAATAACAGCCTTTGGAGACTTCTCAAGCTTTTTGGCCATCTGCTTGTTGGTCTTTTCTCCATCGAACTCTCCGTTCTTATCAAAAGCTACTACTGTTGCAGCATCAATAAATTCATAGCCAAGGTATGCAGCCATGATAATACCGTTCAAGTACTCGCCGCGGCTTGCAGCATAGTCCTTTCCAGCTGCTGCCTTAAAGTTCTTTTCTATGGTCTTAAACTCATTTGAAAGGTTGAGTTTGAGTCCAAGTCCTTTTATGATCTCATCATATCTTGTCTTGATGTCTGATAGCTGTTTTGAAAAGTCTTTTCCTGCCTCTGCAAGAGCATATGTCTTGTAAAGCATATCTGTAACCTTAGTGTCCTTGGAATTTCTTTTTCCAGGTGCTGAAGGAACTACATAAACTCTGTCAGGATCTGACTTTATGATATTTCCTACTTTTTCAAACTGTTCGCTGCTGGCAAGTGAACTTCCGCCAAATTTAACTACTTTTTTCATAATACTCTCCTAAAAAATAATAGCTATTTTTAATACATTCTTATATAACCTTTAACACTATCAAGCTTCCAAAGCTTCTCTTCAAAATCCTTTTCAGAAATAAGATCTGTAATAAATGCAAATTCGCCAGAAACACTGTTTCTTTTCACAACGTCGATATCTGATCCAAAGAGCTCTGTTGCCTGATCCTTAAGTGATTCAGGAACTCTTACAAAGAATCTTCTGACAGCGTTGTCCTTTGAAGTGAGCTTAGCCTTTTCAGAATTCATGTTAACTTCGATATGTTTGCCCTTATGCTTGACCATATCGATAACATCGGCAACTACAGCGCTTGCTGTGGCATTTTTTCCTGCGCCCTTTCCATAGAACATTACATCGCCAAGCATGTTTCCATGAACATTTATGGCATTAAATACACCATTTACATTGGCAAGTGGATGCTCGTAAGGAATAAGGAATGGTGCGACAATAGTAAAGAAACCATTCTCATTTCTTTTACACATAGCAAGGAGCTTGATGGCCATATTAAGTGCACGCGCATATTCAAAATCTTCGATAGAGATGTGTGTGATACCCTCAGTGTAGATATCTTCATAATCCACATGTTTGCCACTCATAAGGCTTGAAAGAATGGCAATCTTACGGCATGCATCATATCCTTCTACATCAGCTTCAGGATTTCTCTCCGCATATCCCTTTTCCTGAGCCTTTTTAAGGACTGTTGCAAAGCCAACGCCCTCTTTATCCATCTTAGTAAGAATATAGTTTGTAGTGCCGTTTAAAATACCTGTGATTGAGTCGATCTTTTCATGCTTAAGAGAATCATTTATTGAACGAAGAACCGGTATTCCACCGCCTACACTTGCTTCAAAGAGGTAGCTTACTCCATTTTCCTTTGCTAGTTCCACAAGTTCAGGCCCGTGAGCTGCAACAAGTTCCTTATTGGAGGTGCATACACATTTGCCCTTTGAAAGAGCCTGCTTCTCAAAAGTAAATGCAGGTTCTATACCACCCATGGTCTCACAGATAACGTCTACTTCAGGATCATCCAAAATAATATTGATATCGTGAACTACCTGTGATTCATGCTTATCCCCAGGGAAATCGCGCAAATCAAGAATATACTTAAGTTCAATCTTTTCACCGGCGCTTTTTGCAACTTCAATTGCATTAGTATCCAATACTTCAACTACGCCGCTTCCAACTGTGCCATATCCTAATACTGCTACTTTTGCCATGTCTTCCTCCAAAAAAAATATCTATTATGTAAAAGTTGCACTGCGTCCCGTAATGTGAACCTTGTGGACGCCGTCAGCCTTTTCCATCTTATTTATCATATCCATGATGTCTCTTGTGGTAGGAAGAACCTGAATAGTTATAGAAATGGATGCCACACCGTTAAGTGGGATTGATTGATGAATTGTAAGTATATTGGCTCCAAACTCTGCGATGAGTCCAAGCACATAAGATAACAGCCCCACCTCATCATTCATCTGGAAAGTGAGGGTCAGGGTAGTTCCCTGCAGGCTATCGTGGAATTCATAGATATCTTCTTTATATTTGTAAAAAGAACTTCTGCTGATTCCGACTCTGTCAGCAGCTTCATTTACAGTTTTTACTTTGCCGGATTCCAGAAGCTTTTTGGCATCTACAACCTTTAAAAGCACCTCTGGCACCGCTTGTTTTTTAATTACATAAAAACCGGTATCCTGCTCCATTTTCCTTCTCGCTTACATTTTTTAATATTTGTTTTTCTACCACGGACATTTGTATGTACTGGAAAGAATTTTAGCACATTAAAGTTTTAAAGACAAGTATAAAAATTAAAAATTTCAAACCCAATTAAAAATATGACAAAATGCACATAGAAGCTCGTTTAACCGATGTGTATTTCGTCATATTTCATTCTACAATATCCGACTGACTGGTAAAAAATGATCTCACTTCAAAGCATCAAGCTTTTCTTTATTTATCTTTCCTTCAGCTATTGTGCCATTAACCCAGAGCTTTAATGCCTCAACTGTAGCATCTATATGTTCAAGCTGCTTCTGGATATTTGCAAAATCTTCAAGCTCGTCATCAGATATCTGTCCATCGGCGGTTATCTCTATGAGTCTGTCTTTCTGACGTTCAAGCGAATTGAGAGATGAAAGCATTCCAAGTACTATTTCTGATAGTGATGATATTTTTACCTCAGGCACAGATGTCTTTCCAATAGCACATTCATGAGTGCAGTAATAATTACAAAGATCAGGTCTCTTATAGGCTTTGGCCATAAGGACAACGTCCTCAGGATATATATTTGTTTTGCCTGTTTCCATCTTCTCAAGACTGCTCTCTGAAATGCCTTCCATAAGTTCACTGGCCTGAGCTCTTGACAATCCAAGATTATCCCTGCATTCAAAGTAAATGTTTTTATTTTCCTTAATAGATCTTTTTCCCATATAAACCTCCAACTAACACACTGCTTGAATCCATTTCTACTAATTCTACAATACATCTTAGCCCATGTCACCACTTACAGACGCAATCCCACTTATTTCGTATCTTTTTTCACATATTAATGCAGAAAGCCATGACACGGGGAATGTCATGGCTTCCTAAACGCTTATAAAAGGAAAGAGTAAAATATGAAGATAAACTTATAAAAATAAGTCACCTCATCAAATTAAAACAACAAATTGTTGTACAAAAAATCAACCTTTTACTGCTCCAGCTGAAACTCCTCCTACAATATACTTAGAAAGGATAAGGTAAATTACAATAACAGGGAAAATAGATGCTGCAATCATAATGTATATCTGACCCATATCAAATCTAAGCCAGTCAGCTCCTCGAAGCTGAGCGATCATAACAGGCAAAGTCTTCTTTGTGTCTGTATGTAAGATAAGAGCTGGTGTGAAGTAGTTATTCCAGCTACCTACAAAGCTGAATATCATCTGAACGCTGATAGCAGGCTTTATAAGCGGAATAATAATTGTGTTAAATGTTCTGAACTCACCTGAGCCGTCAATTCTTGCTGCCTCAACCAGTGATAATGGAAGATTACTTTCCATGTACTGTTTAAGATAAAAATAAGTAACAGGTGAAGCAATTGCCGGTAAGATAAGTGGAATAATTGAGTCGTCAAGTCTCATTCTGTTAATGAGCTGTAAGAAACCAAGTGCTGTAACCTGTCCCGGGATCATCATGATCGCCAGAATGAATGCAGCAATCGCATCTCTTCCTTTAAATCTGTATGTGTTGATCGCATATGCTGTCATAGCTGAGAAGTATACACAAAGAATACAAGTAGAAACTGAAACTGTAATACTGTTTGCAAAACCTCTTGCGATAGGAATAGTTCCTGTTATAAGGCTATTCCAGTTATCTAAAAGATGTGTACTTGGAAGAACTGTAAATCCAAGTGTCATCTCAGAATGTGATCTTGTTGAATTGATAAGCAATATATAAAACCAAATGAGACATAAAAATGAGAAGAAAACAAGTACTATATAAGCGATTGTTCTTCTTGCTCCTATAGGAAGTCCATGGGTTTTAGCTGCTGCCTGATTTTCCATAATCCCTTTTCCTCCTTAGTCTTTATCCTTTGAGCTGTTCATTCTAAATACAACAAGACTCAAAATACCAGTGACAATGAATAAGAATACTGACAAAGCACCACCACGGCCAACGTCCTTACTTGTAAGGTATCTGTTGAGCAACATGATCACAGTTGTCAATGAATCCGTAGGGTTACCTCTACCGTTTGTCAGGATCTGAGGAACATCAAACATCTGCAGACCACCGATAAGAGATGTTATAAGTACATAGGTGAAAATAGGCTTAAGGATAGGCATTGTGATCTTGAAGAATACCTGTGAAGCTGTTGCCCCATCCACCTGCGCTGCCTCATAAAGTGAAGAATCAATACCAAGCATTCCAGCCATCAAAAGAATTGTTGTATTACCGAACCACATAAGGAAGTTCATAAGCATTACAAGAGCTCTTGATGCAATAACATACTGGAAGAACTTAAATGGCTCTTTTATAAAGCCAAGGCTCAAAAGAATCTGGTTTACTGGGCCAGAATCTGAGAACAATGCAAAGAACAACATTGAAAAAGCTGATGCCATGATCAGGTTAGGCATATAAATTACAGTCTTAAAAAATCTCTGACCCTTAAGACGAAGAGATGGATCTGAGAACCAGTAAGCCAGCAAAAGAGCTATTGTTATCTGTGGGATAAATCCGCCAACCCACATGATGAGAGTATTTACTAAATATTTCCAAATTTCCGGTGTGCTTAAAAGGTTAATATAGTTGGCAATACCAACAAAATTTGGTCCTATCTGCTTAAGACCGGAACGATAATTTTCAAAGAAACTGTTATAAATTGTTGAAAATAATGGAATCAAACTAAAAATAATATATGTTACAAAGAATGGTATAAGAAAGATGTATCCCCATCTGTTAAACTTAACCACGTTAGAATTGGACTTCTTTTTGTCCATACTCCGTACCTCCGCGATATTTTACTCTTTAAACCCAAAGCGTTTTAAAGAATTGCCTGCCGGCGAACCGGCAGGCAGTTTATTAAGCAATAATCTTAGGATAGATTATCTTGTAAGTTCAGGATATCTCTGAAGTGCTAATGTGTAGAACTGCTCAAGAGCCTCATCATATGTAGCGAAGTTGCCATTGATGTAGTCGCCCATAGCTGTCTGGAAGTCACCAAGAAGACCCTGATCATAAGCTGTAAGGTTAGCCATATCAATGTTATCAGCACCAGCGCAGAACATCTTAAGAGGGTTCTGTCCGCCAAGAACTGCATTTGAGTATGACTCATCAGCTGCAAGACCTTCCATAACAGGTCTGTTGTTTACGAAATCATTGTCCTTAAGAACGATGTCCTTCATAACTTCTGGATCGCATGTCATCTTTCTCATGATATCTGCTACAAGGTTAGCATTATCTGTTCCAGCTGCTGCGCAGATCCATGTACCGCCCCAATAGAAGCCCTGAGGTCCTTCTGTAGCAGCCCAGCCGCCATCGTGTGCAACAGAACCTTCTACATCAGCTGCCATACAGAAATCGATAAGCCAAGCTGGTCCAAAGTAAGCAAATACTTTTCCTTCAGGATAGAATCCCTTGTTCCAGTCTTCGCCCCACTGTCCCCAAGTGTTGCAGTAACCAGCGTCAGCAAGTTTCTTAGAATCTTCAACCCACTTCTTAAGGTTGTCATCAACCTGGATCTTTGTTCCATCTACCCAAGGAAGCTTAGCATTGTTCTGATATACACGGAATGTATCAGCTGTTGAAGAAATTACATCGTAGCCAGCCTTATCAAGCTCACCTGCTGCTTCAAAGAACTTATCCCAATCTGAGAATTTAGCCTGGATATCTGCAGGTTCGTCTGTTCCGAATACTTCTTTTGCAATTGCTCTGTTGTAGATCATAACGCCAGGGCAGCCCTGCCATGATGTTCCCTTAAGAACTCCGTTAGAATCTGTAACAACTGCCTGTGTGTATGCATACTGATCCTTAAGATCATCATCTGTGATTCCAAGATCCTTTACAGGAAGTGTGTAATCTGTATCTGTGTACTTAACAGCGTAGTCAGCCTCTACAAGGAAAAGGTCAACCTTATCATCTGCTGCTGCACTATCCTGAGCAAGAAGAAGCTCATCAAGTCTGTTCTGATAAGCGTTCTCTTCGTTAGGTGTAATAAGCCACTTAACTGTTACATCGCCGATCTTACCAGTTGTTCCATCAACTACCTCATATCCTGGATAGTGATCTGTAAGACGAGACTTAAATTCTTCATTCCATGCTGAAATGTTAAGAACTTTTCCCTCATCTGCTGGTAACTCAGCGGCTGCTTCTGTTGTTGTCTCAGCTGCAGGTGTCTCTGCTGCTGGAGCTTCTGTCTGTGTCTCAGCTGCAGGTGTTTCTGCTGCTGGAGTCTCAGTTGTAGTAGCTGCGCTTCCGCATGCTGAAAGCATACCTGCTACCATAGTTGTTGAAAGTAACAATCCAAGTACTTTCTTTTTCATAACTAGTGTACCTCCCTTTTATATGAGTGTTTTGTTAGTATTATCTAAAACGGCATTGCCGTCTTAAACCTTATTTAACTGTTTCAATACGCCCTACGGACTCGCCCTTCTCAAGAGTCCCTTCTATAACTATCTGCTCGATCAGTGTTCCTTTCGGATTATTTATCAGATCGATCAGTTTAGCTGCTGCTGTCCTTCCAATCTTGTCTGTATCCTGGACTATAGTAGTCATGAGTGGACTTATACGTCTTGCTATCTCTATTCCATCGTAACCGGCAATGGAAACATCTTCAGGAATTCGCAAGTTCCTCTCTCTGACTGCATTGAATCCACCAAAAGCTGCAAAATCATCAGGATAAAGAATACATGTCGGTGGATCAGGAAGATCAAGAAGCTTCTTGGTAGCTTCATAAGCCTTCTCTGTATTTCTGTAAGGACTTCCTACTATATATTCATCCGGTACATTAACCCCAAGTTCCTGTAATGTATTGTAGAAACTTGCCAATCTGCTCTGTGTAACAGCTGTGTTCTCGTAGCCGTGTACATAAGCAATCTTTCTATGTCCCATTTCATATATATAAGTAACTAAGTCCTTAATACCTTTTATGTTGTCAGACATGATCGATATTCTATTGAAGAAAGAGTGGTCGATAGTGACAACCGGGATGTTGCTCTTAATAAGCTCATCCACTTGCGGATCTGAAAAATCAACACAGGCAATTACCACACCGTCGAATCCTCTGTATATCGCGTGGGATAAATAGCTCATATTGTTGCGGGTCTTATCACCATTTATAAAGGTGATATCGAAGCCTTCCTGCTCCGCTTTCTTTTTGAAACTGTCAAGAACATGTGAAAAGTAATCATGAGTAAGGCCGCTGTTTGCCTCGTCAACAAACAGGACTCCGATGTTATTGGTTCTGTTTGTCTTGAGCGCCTGGGCTGCAGCATTGGGATGATAGCCAAGCTGCTCAGCAATTTCTCTGACACGTTCTTTTGTTTCTTTACTTATATCACTATGATCATTAAGGGCCTTGGAAACGGTCGCAACCGACACTCCACAAGCCTTAGATATGTCTTTGAGTGAAACCATTCTCTTTGTCATTTGTACCTTTTCACATACACTTAATCGTTTTCGTGATTTCAATATACATCATTTTTACTTTCAAATCAAGTATCATTATTATTTTTTTGTGCACATTATATAATTTTGTTTGATATTCACAAATTCGTTATCGCTTTTTCATACATTTTTCTGAAGTTGTACATAGTTTGTTCATTTTTGATTTAAACGTTTTCGATATGATTCAGATTCTGCGCCTATTCCACGGAAACGATTTTCTCATTTTAATTACCCTTAGGTTTTGTGCGGCATTCAGGTAAATCTTTTTTCGATTTTTTCTATTGCATTCCATCAACTTGCCATATATAATGTCACTAGGAAATTATCTTAAACGTTTAAGTATTAGGAGGTCGATATGAAATACGGTTACTTTGACGACGCAGCTCGTGAATACGTCATCACTACCCCAAAGACTCCCCTTCCCTGGATCAACTACCTCGGGAATAAAGAGTTCTTTTCACTAATATCCAACACTTGTGGCGGTTATACATTCTATAAGGATGCCAAGCTTTTAAGACTCACAAGATATCGCTATAACAACGTGCCTTATGACAACAATGGTAAATACTTCTATATTAAAGATGTAACAGATGCCGCTAACACTGTTGTATGGAATCCGGGTTGGCAGCCTGTCAAGACAAAGCTTGACAGCTACGAATGTCGTCACGGCCTTGGATATAGTAAGTTCACATCATCAAAAAATGATGTTGAAGCAAAACTGTTAACATTTGTTCCAATGAATGATAACTGTGAGGTTTCCAAGCTCACTATTACAAATAACAAGAGCACAGCAGCTAAATTGTCACTTTTTTCTTATGTAGAATGGTGCCTTTGGAATGCTGACGATGATATGAAGAACTTCCAGAGAAACTTAAGCACAGGTGAAGTTGAAGTTGTTGACGGCGGATCTGTTATCTTCCACAAGACAGAGTACAGAGAGCGTCGTAACCACTATGCTATCTACGGTGTAAATGCTAAAGTTGATGGATTCGACACTAGCAGAGATGCTTTCCTTGGTGCATACAACGGCCCTGACAGCCCTGATGTAGTTGCAGAAGGAAAGGCAACAAACTCAGTTGCAAGCGGATGGTCTCCTATTGCATCTCAGCAGATCAACCTTGATCTTGCTCCTGGCGAGTCCAAGACTTTCATCTTTACACTGGGTTATATCGAGAATCCTGAAGATGATAAATGGGAAGCTCCTTCTGTTGTTAATAAAAAACCTGCATTCAAGATGCTTGACAGCTACAAGACAGAGGAAGCTGTTGATAAGGCTCTTAAAGAGTTATGCGATTACTGGGATAACCTCCTTGGAATCTACCACATCTCTTCCAAAAATGAGAAAGTTGACAGAATGGTCAACATTTGGAACCAGTATCAGTGCATGGTAACATTCAACATGTCACGTTCTGCTTCCTATTATGAGTCAGGAATCGGCCGTGGAATGGGCTTTAGAGATTCATGTCAGGATCTTCTGGGCTTTGTTCACCTTATTCCGGACAGAGCAAGACAGCGTATAATTGATATCGCTTCTACTCAGTTCCAGGATGGTAGCGCATATCATCAGTATCAGCCACTTACCAAGAAGGGTAACTCCGATATCGGATCCGGCTTCAATGATGATCCACTTTGGCTCATTGCAGGAACAAGCGCATATGTAAGAGAGACAGGTGATCTTTCTATATTAAAAGAGATCGTACCTTTTGATAACGATATGAGTGTTGCAAAGACACTTATGGAACACTTAAAGTGCTCACTTAACTTCACTATCACTCACAAGGGACCTCACGGACTTCCTCTTATCGGAAGAGCTGACTGGAACGACTGTCTGAACCTCAACTGCTTCTCAGAGCACCCAGGTGAATCATTCCAGACATTCGGACCTTCTGAAGGACCTGTTGCAGAATCTGTATTCATTGCCGGAATGTTCGTTAAGTACGGTGAAGAGTACGCTCAGCTCGCTGAACTCTTAGGCGATGATGCTGAAGCAAAGCGCGCAAGAGACGAAGTTAAAAAAGTTTACGACGCTGTACTCGATGCAGGTTGGGACGGCGAATGGTTTGTTAGAGCATATGATGCTTACAGCAACAAAGTTGGTTCAAAAGAATGTGAAGAAGGTCAGATCTACATCGAGCCTCAGGGCTTCTGCGTTCTCGCAGGAATCGGTGTTAAGGAAGGCCTTGCAGCTAAGGCTCTTAAGAGCGTTGAAGAAAGACTTGATACCAAGTATGGCGTAATGATCCTTCAGCCTGCTTACACAAAATATCACCTTGAACTTGGTGAAGTAAGCTCATATCCACCGGGATACAAGGAAAATGCCGGTATCTTCTGCCACAACAATCCTTGGGTTTCTATTGCTGAGACAGTTCTTGGCCACGGAAACAGAGCTTTTGAGATCTACAAAAAGACATGTCCTGCTTATATTGAAGACATCAGCGATATTCACTGCACTGAGCCTTATGTATACTCTCAGATGGTTGCAGGAAGAGATGCTAAGTTCTTCGGACAGGGCAAGAACAGCTGGCTTACAGGTACTGCTGCCTGGACATTTGTTAATATCTCACAGTACATTCTTGGTGTATATCCTACTCACAATGGTCTTTCAATCAACCCTTGTGTACCTGAGGACTTTGGTGACTTTACACTCACAAGAAAGTACAGAGATGCCGTTTATACAATTGACGTTAAGACAAATGGTTCACAGAGCGGAGTTAAGAAGCTCACTGTAAATGGCAAAGAGATCGAAGGAACTGTAATTCCTTACGAAGCAGGAGTAAAAGAATACAAAGTTGAAGTTATCATGTAATCTTATTTCATAAAAGCTATCGACCACGAAACTTATTATTCATAAAAAAATTATACTTTTTTATACCTCTTTTAAGAAGTGCCTAAAAGCCGCATAAATTCTGCATTCAAGCAGATTTACGCGGCTTTTTGCATATCGACTTTATCTACTGATTTTTGATAAAATTACTTCGCTGATAAGTAATCAGGAGGGGTAGAATGGTAACACATGACGATTCTTTTGTAAGCGGATTTAAGGTCTATAATGGCTTAACTTCTTTTGATGATGACTCTTTTGAAAAAGAGCTTACTAAATGTGAATCTTTAGGACTAAAATCAGAGGTCCTTCGCAAATATAATTTCAACGCACTTCAGCTTGCAGAGATCAGAAAAGGTCTGGAAGCTGACATTGATGTAAAAAAATATCTGAATCCTAAATTATCCTGGCTCGAAATGGAGGAAATGCGTCTTGAAGCTATTCAGGGAATAGACATGACTTCCTACCGCGAGCAGAACTTTAGCAGCAGTCAGATATACCAGATAAGGCGCGGCATTTATGAAAATGTCGATGTATCTCTTTATGCCAAAAAAGAATTTCTTGCTGAGCAAATGAAGCAGATAAGAAAAGGCCTTGTTTTCTCTAAAGATTTCCCGGTGATCTTCTATCTCGATCCCGAATTTGATTTTCTTCAGATGAGAGAAATAAGAAAGGGCCTTGAGGCACAGATCGATGTTGCGGATTACGCCCACGTTGATATTCCCTACCTCAAAATGCGTGTTGTCCGTGAAAGCGCTGAAGATGGCTTTTTCCTCACTGAAGAACAGATCAAGAATTATTCCTCCGGAATCCTGGACCAGCTCCATAAGGCTTTCCTTGATGGTGTTGATCTTTCAGGTTATATTGCCCAGAAATATGACGCAGACCAGCTGGAGGAAATCCGCTCTGCGCTTGTAGAAAACCTCCCGATCGATGATTATATTTCGCCGGATATCAGAAGTGATGCCATTCATGAGATCCGCCTTGGAATAGAAAATGGCGTCATCGTTGATCAGTATGCCGACGTTGCATATAACTGGCAGCAAATGCGCGAAATGCGCCTTGGCCTTGAGCACGGCATTGATATTACACCTTTATGCCAGCCGCTTTACTGGGCAGACCAGATGCACGAGCTAAGACTCGGCCTTGAGGAAGGCGTCGATATTTCCAAGTATTCATCAATGATGTACACTGCAAAAGACATGCGCCGTGTCCGTCAGCAACTGATGCTTGGTACTTTTATCGATAAAACTGCCGCACCTGAAGCGGATGAAAGTGCAAAAAAGACCAGCAAAGAAGAAATCCTTCTTTATATGCTTGAACACAAGAATGACTATATTTCTTTTACACATGAGCGAATGCTGTGCTGGTTCAAGCCTGTCGACATCCCCCAGATAAAAGAATATACAGAAGATATCATCATAAGTTTTCTTACAAAATGTGGCATCAACTATGGAATAGACAGAAAAGAGATTAAAAAACTCGTCAAGGACGGCAAATCTGATAAGGAATACCTGATTGCATCAGGAACAGATGCTGTCAACGGAAATGACGGATTCTACGAGTACTTTTTTGACCTTCCAAAAGAATGTGTGCTATCTGAAAACGAAGATGGAACTGCAGATTTTTCAAATCTCGACTCACTGATAAAGATAAATGTCGGCGATGTAATTGCCAAGTACCACCGCTCCACCGTCGGTACAGATGGCTGCGATGTCTTCGGTAAAAAAATAGTTGCTAAAAAAGGCCGTGAGATTCCTATGCTAAAGGGTACTGGCTTCATGGTCCTAAATGACAAGATTACTTACGTTTCCAGATATACCGGCGCCCTCTCCATGCATGATGGCCATATATTTATAGAAAGAATCCTCGTGATGAGTGAGGTTAAGATCACTGACAAGGTCATCAGATATGACGGAACTGTCTTCATTACAGGTGACGTAAACTCAGGTTCAGAGATCAGGGCTTCAGGTGATATCGTTATCAGTGGTCACATGGAAAGCTCGCTTTTGGTGAGCGGCGGCAATGTGTCCATAAAAGGCGGCGCCACATGTCCTGTCCGCGGCGGAATTGACGCAAAGGGCAATGTATCTGCCAAGTTCCTTGAGGGCGTAAAAATAAATGCCATGAATGTCTATGCCAATTCCTTTGTAAACTGCACTATCCTGGCAAAAGGTATGGTAAAAACCTTTGGAAAAGATGGCTCTATATACGGCGGAACGACCCAGAGCTTTTTAGGCATTGAAACCGCGAACCTTGGAAGCAAAGGAGGCGCTAAGACAATCATAAGTCTTGGTGTTGTGGATAACATTTATTCTGACTATCTGCAGAGACAAAAAGAGCTGGAAAGAGATAATGAAGAATTACAGACTTTAGAAGCTGAAAAGATCCGCCTCAATGAGCTCGGAGTAAATAGCAGGGAAATGCTCCAGTGGAAGATCAGGATCAGTGCCGCTGTTGATGTAAAGAAAAAAATGATAAACGAACGCATCAATGAGATAAAGGCCATTGAAGAGACGATCAGCAATAGTAATAAAGCTACTGCGTCTATCTCCAATCATATTTACGCTGGTGTTATTTTCGTCATTGGAGGAGTTGTCCACAAAATCGATCAGGACAAGCCCCTCTACTCCACAACTACTGTAAGAGTCGACGGGAAACATGAGAATATAATAATTGTTTGATTTTGTTTTTACATTTTAAGTTAATTTTAGGTTTAAGTTTCATAATGCACACATAAACTAAAAAGCAAATCTATTAGGAGATAACTTAAGATGAAAAAGAATTATGTCAAAAAACTGATATCTACTGCAGCTATAACAGTAATGTGCGCATCACTTGCTGCCTGCGGTCAGGAAAGTGCAGTTTCAACTCAGGATGCACAGGCTGAAAGCAGTGTTGAAGCACCTGCAGAAGCTGGTGAAAAAGACATGGCTCAAGGCGAAGCGCCTGCAGATAATAAAGAAGGTGAAAAGCCTGAAGGCGAAGCACCTGATGGAGAAAAGCCTCAGGGCGAAGCTCCGGATGGAGCACCTGGCGGCGGCCCCGGAGGAGAAGGCGGTGGCGGCTTTGGCGGCGGAAGCAGCAGCGCTGATATAGATTATTCAGGTGCAGTTGAGATAACATCTGCCGATTCTCAGGACTCAAAGACATATTCAACAAGTACAGTTGATCAGAGTGCTCTTTTGATCGCAACTTCTGAAGACGTAACAATAACTAATCCAACTGTAGAAAAGACAGGAGATTCAGACGGTGGCGACAACTGTAACTTCTATGGACTTAACGCTGCTGTTCTTGTAAAAGACGGATCAACAACTACTATTACAGGTGGAACTATCACTTCTGATGCAGACGGCGCAAACGGCGTATTCTCATACGGCGGTAACGGCGGACAGAACGGTGCTTCAGGAGATGGCACAACAGTTATCATTTCAGATACATCCATTACAACAACTGGTGACGGTTCAGGCGGTATCATGACAACAGGTGGTGGTATAACAAAGGCTTCCAACCTCACTGTTGAAACCTCAGGCCAGTCTTCTGCTGCTATCAGAACTGACAGAGGCGGCGGAACAGTTACTGTAGATGGCGGAACTTACACAACAAATGGCCTCGGCTCACCGGCAATCTACTCAACTGCGGATATTACCGTTTCAGATGCAACACTCACTTCAAATCTTTCAGAAGGTGTATGCATTGAGGGTATAAACTCCATTACACTTAACGATTGTGACATGACCGCAAATAACACTGACACTAATGGTAACGCTACATTCTACGACACAATCATGATCTACCAGTCAATGTCAGGTGATGCAGACAGCGGAACATCTACATTTACAATGAACGGCGGCTCACTTACAAGTAAAAATGGTCACGTATTCCACGTTACAAACACAAACGCGATCATCAACCTCTCAAGTGTAAGCATCAACAATGCCGATTCTGATAACATCCTTCTCTCAGTATGTGCAGACGGATGGACTGGTGACAGTAATATAGCCACACTTAATGCGGATGACCAGATCCTCTCCGGAACAATCCTTGTTGGAGATGATTCTGAGTTCACACTAAACCTCACAAACGGATCAACCTTTGAAGGAGCTATCGACGGCAACATAACAAACGCAGACGGCGAAACAGTGTCAACAAAGGTCGGCACAGTATCAGTAAGCATCGATTCAAGCAGCACTTGGACACTTACCGCTGACACTTATATCACATCCTTTGACGGCGACGCTTCAAGCATAATCAGTAATGGCTACACTCTTTATGTAAATGGCACCGCATTAACAGGCACAAAGTAAATAGTAATTTCTTCAAACTCCCCACACCACAGGGCGCACACATAGCCCTACGGTGTAGGGAGTTTTTTTGTGGAATAAGAGGGACGATTCTTTGCACGTAATTGTGTATTTCGCTGGGGTTTTGCGCATAATTTGCCATTTTACTGGCATATATGATAAAATATTTAGTCAGTCGGAGGTGAATATGAGCGCAGATAAAAAGCCCAGAAAGCACAGGCATAAGAGACATTATACTTTTATGATCATTTCAGGAGATTCTGATGGAAGTACCAAACGTCTCCATCTTAATCATTTTAAGACTCAGGTGCTTGCCTACTGTTCTTTTGCAATAGTTCTTGCACTGGTCTGCTACATTATCTACTCAGCAATGACCATAAATACTCTCAGGTCCATACAGGCTGAGCAGAAAAAACAGATTGAAGATCTCAAAGTAGAAAACAGTACTTTGGAAGCATCGAATGAGACTCTTGTAACTGAGGAACAACAGCTTAGAGCAGCTCTTAATCTGAGACTGGAAAATGAGCAACAGTCAGCTGAAGAAGCTGAGACTCTCGCTGTCCCAACAGGTTTTCCACTTACAGCAGGAGCTTCAGCACCTATTGCAGCTGTTGACGATACGAACTCTACTACTGTTACCAAACTTACAGATGAAAATAAAGATACCGCTACCGGCAATCCTATTGTTTTATTTGAAGCTGCAGCCGGCAGCAATGTAATTGCAACAGGTACAGGCACAGTTTTATCAGTAACTACTGATGCCAAATTTGGCAATATGGTCACCATTGACCATGGCAATGGATATATCACTTTCTATAGAAACTCAGGTGATCCGCTTGTTTCAGAAGGTGATGCCATAGACAGAGGTGACATAATCTTTGTGGTAAGCGACAATACCACCCTTGGATATCAGATTCAGCAGGATGATAAATTTATCGATCCTGAAGAACTAATAGAGATTAATGGTTAAATCGGAGGATAATCATGTTCGGAAACAAAAAAGACTCAGCCGAAGACAACGCATTACTGGAACAGGTTGGAACAATCATTGGCCCCGGCGCTGTAATTGAAGGCCCACTGACAACTAAAGATTCAACCAGAATTGACGGTATCATTAAAGGAAACGTAACCATCTCTGGTGCACTTATCATTGGACAGGACGGCAAGATTACCGGTACTGTATCAGCACTTAACGTATATGTTGCCGGTGAGGTTACAGGTAATATCACTGCTCCACAGGGCAAAATTGAAATAAGTGATACCGGAAAAGTTTACGGCGACATTTCCTGCAAAGGAATCATCATCGATGAAAACGCTGTTTTCCAGGGTAAATGTGAAATGACCGGTCAGGACAAGTCTTCTGCTTCTATAGCAAAAGAAAGAGCTGTTGCTGACAAGGAATCAAAAGAAGAAACGGCTGAAGAAAATAAGACAGAAGCCAACTGAAAAATATAATAAAAAAACGCTTGCCTACGGATATCATCCAAGGCAAGCGAATTTTTTTGTTTTATTTCATTCTCTCGAAAACTAACTCGTAACCATCATCACCATAGTTAAGTGAGCGGTTAACTCTGCTTATGGTTGCGGTAGACGCACCGGTCTTCTCCGCTATCTCCAGATAAGTCTTATGTTCTCTCAGCATAGAAGCAACTTCAAATCTCTGTGAAAGAGAAAGAAGCTCATTAACAGTACACAGATCCTCAAAGAAGCTGTAACACTCCTCTTTATTCTGAAGGCAAAGAATTGCATCAAACAGGTGATCTACTGCATCTGTTCTTATTTTTTTGTTCATATGCCATGTCCTCCAATTCAATATTTTTTCTGTCGCCACAACTTATCAATATTTCGTACAAAACACTTTCGTGCTTAAATATTTTATCACTCTAAATTTGTAAAGTAAAGAGGTAATTTTAATATCGGAAAAGCACTAAAAATTGTAATGATTATACGCAAAATACAAAATATACGCTTTACTTTTGCATTTTACTGTGCTATTGTAAATATGTTGTCATAGACTAGACAACAGAACGAATATTTTTTTATTTTTAGTGGAGGTATTACAATGAACAAAGGTACTGTTAAGTGGTTCAACAACCAGAAGGGTTACGGCTTCATCTCAGACGAGGCTGGAAATGATGTATTCGTACATTATTCAGGACTCAACATGGAAGGTTTCAAGTCTCTCGAAGAGGGCGCTTCTGTAGAGTATGATGTAATCCAGGGCGAAAAGGGACCTCAGGCCGTAA
>JAEEGF011171344.1_pt1 | contig 46940 bp, 39 predicted proteins | sample 9134171 | NCBI WGS metagenome assembly JAEEGF01 (sample SAMN16246542, study PRJNA631951) | gut metagenome | biome: gut microbiome; feature: rumen; material: AP-attached | host: Bos | place: Iran: Karaj | collected 2018-10
TCCGTTGGCTTCCTTGGGCTTGCTGTCCTTGATGCCGGAGTTGACTACGGCCACCTTGCCGTCTTCGCGGAGGGAGTAGTTTGCCTTGCAGAAGGAGAGGCCGCGCTCGAACTTGTGGTCGAAACGGGCAATCTCGTACCAGGAGCCGAGATATCGGTTAAGGTCAAGTTCTCCGGAAACGGAGTTGTCCACTTTGGGCTGGGCGCTACAGGAAAAAAGTGTCATAAGAGCTGTGAGGATAGTGAATATGTGCTTCATGGTTCGTTTATTGATTTGTTAAGGATTCCTACATCACAGACTGGTCCGCCAGGCGGAGCAGGTACTGCCCATACTGGTTCTTTGCCATGAGGGCGGCCAGGTCGCGAAGCCGGGCGGCCGATATCCAGCCCTTCTGGAAGGCTATTTCCTCCAGGCAGGCCACCTTGAGGCCCTGGCGCTTTTCTACGGTTTCAATGTAGATAGAGGCCTCGGCCAGGGAGTCGTGGGTGCCGGTATCCAGCCAGGCGAAGCCGCGGCCAAGGACCTGAACTTTGAGTTCACCATCCTCCAGGAAGCGCTGGTTCACGGACGTGATTTCAAGTTCACCTCGAGCGGAAGGCTTGATGGTTTTGGCAACCTCTACCACCTTATTGGGGTAGAAGTACAGGCCGGTTACCGCATAGTTGCTCTTGGGTTTTGCCGGCTTCTCCTCAATGGAGAGGCAGTTGCCTTCCCGGTCAAACTCGGCCACGCCGTAGCGCTGAGGGTCGGAGACCCAGTAGCCGAAGACGGTGGCTTTGCCGGTATCTGCGTCCTTTACCGCCTGCTCCAGGAGCGGCAGGAAGCCGCTGCCATGGAATATGTTGTCTCCCAGCACCAGGCAAACGGAATCGTTTCCTATGAACTCCTCCCCTATCAGGAAGGCCTGGGCAAGACCATCGGGGCTGGGCTGAACGGCATACTGGAAATGTACGCCACAGTCCGAACCATCGCCGAGCAGCCTCTTGAATGCCGGCAAATCGTCCGGCGTGGATATAATTAGGATGTCCCTGATCCCCGCCAGCATCAGTACGCTGATGGGATAGTACACCATGGGCTTGTCGTAAATAGGCAGGAGCTGCTTACTTACGCCTTTTGTAATGGGGTACAGACGGGTGCCGGAGCCTCCGGCCAGGACAATTCCTTTCATGTATTCTATTTTATTTTAAACCTCTGAAACTACAAAAGTATTATCGGCTAATATGAATTTGTTCTCCTTAAACTTCTTAGAAAGGGCAGGTGATAATCGCAGTGCCACAAGAGAATACGTAAAGGAGAGTTTATTAGCAAATAAGTGTTAGTTCAAATCCAGTTTGGTGTTATGCTTCCGAATGATGGGCTTTACATGACAGCAATATCTTCTTTAGGGTAATGCTATTTTTCCTCTGCTTTTTTAGCCTTTTCTTCAATCTTTTTCAATAATTTCTTAGCTTTATTTCGCTGATCGGTATAGACATCTGGTATCTTGGATGTCCTTTCAATAATACCAGCGATTGATTCCTTTTGATCATCAGAAATGATTTCTTTCGCCAAACACTCTTCAAGTGCTTCAACATAAGCATCTATGGAAATCTGCTCAAACTCACCATTATTAATGGCTAAATAATCCTCAAAAGCCGAGAGCCACCATGATGCACTATTAAAAAAACCATTATCTGATGAACAATGAAGAGCAAATATTCTGCAAAGGTTTGCTCTCATCTTTTTGCTATCATTAGTAATCGACTTCTTGAACGTTTCCAGATCTGTAATCATCTGTGAAGAGAGCGCTTCCACTTGCTTTTTAATACGTTTGTCAACCTCTGCATCAATCAACTCTTCGGTAGAAGCCTTATGTGCTGTAAATAGGCGTTGATACTTCTTCAATCCAGTTTGAATCTCTTCAGTAATCTGGGCTTTTGAAGCCTTATAATTCCACCACCATGTTGCAGTGAGTACAGTTGCAACTATTACCCCTATTGCAACCAAGAGTAAATTAAACTGTCCTTGCTGTTTGCCTATCATATCGGCATAAAACAAAGATACTTGTGAAGCATCTATCACTTCAATAGTATCCCTAAGTACAGAAATAGTTGGAATAGAATCTGTTATCATTATTAATAAACTATTATTCTTTAGCAATTAGCCTCATCTAATACCCTCCCCATACTGATTCTCCGCCATCGGCCTGGCCAATTCATTATCCCTCTACTCCGCGACTCAACTGTTATCGGCAGGCCCAATCTTTAATTGCGCCAAGTTTGTTATCGGCAAATCTAATCTCATCTCCTAGACGTCATCGGAAAGGGCGGGCGATATGCACTGCACCATATGAGCAATCTATCGGCTTATCCATACCTTTCAAGAATTATAGAAATAAAGAGCCGTGGGCGGTTGACTTACCCTATCGGCCATTGAGCTAAACCTTACGTAATCCGTTTAATTCCCTTATTGCTTTAGTATATTCAACTCTAACTTGGTTATTTATTCCGGAGATGGTTGAATTGGGGGAAGATTCCGTGGGGGCTACATGGATGTGAGTATCATCTTCGCGAGATGCTTCTTATTTCAACAGCAGTAAATCCATCAGTCTTATCTTTGCCAAACGTTTATTCTGTTCTATTTGATAGTAGGACAACTTCTTCAAAAACTCTTTCAATAAAGCCTCGGTTGAAAGGTGTTCAATAGCCATATCGACCATATCCTTGTAAAGCTTCTCTATCTTATCTAGTACATCCTGCTTGATGTCTGCCTCTGCTAGGCTGCGTTCAATCTCTAGGGCTTCCCTGCCGTTAAGCAGTTTCTTTATCTGGTCAAAGCCCCTTTTATCCTCATCAGTAGCGGAAGGATGGTTCTCCATCACCTCAATGATAGCGAGAAGCCATCTTATATGGTTCACGAAGCTAAAGTGCCAGTCGGAGATATATTGGTGTTGGGCTAGTTGGAGATTAACCATTGACATTTTCTTATTATTTAGGAAAACTGCTGCTCCACTTGTACGAAAAGACTGTAGGCGCATTATTTCAACTCCTACTCTGCCTTATTTCCTTCATAATGCCATTATACACATTCTCCGCATCATTGTCTTTACACATTCTCTTAAATGCACGATGTGCATATTTGCTATTAGGATTAGTTGTCAAAATCTCTTTCATCAGAAGAACGGCACTAGAAAAATCATTTTCTTTATAGAACTTGTATTCTGCCTTCATCGTTCCGGCAATCTCAACTTTCCCTTCCGCATATGATCGTTCCATTCTGGTTATGAGTTCCCTCAACAACTCTTTATCCGCATGAGCATTGCGAACAAGACAACGGAAATAAGCCTCTATATGATATGAATTATCCTTCTCTCTCTCGTAGCTTTTTTCTGCAAGTTCCAACGCTCCAGAATAGTCTTCCAATTCCATCTTCACTATAACAAGTTCATGCTCAGCTTTTGACACATATTCTCGGTCGCTTGAACTTTTACTTCTTTCCAGAGCCTTCTCATAATACTCTTCTGCCTTCGGGTAGTTCCCTTTATGTCGCTCATAGAATCCACGAAGGAAATAATATGAATAATCCGAATTCTTGAAATACTCAACAGCCTGAAGGAACTTTTCATTCTTCATTCGGCACAAAGAACAACAATACCAATAGTTGATGCTCCTAATAATCTCATCATATCCATTATGGATATTGTCATTAAGCAGCATCTCAACTAGTGTTATTACATTTTCATCTTGTCCGTATTTATACTCTTCAATAATAACTTTCAAAACAAAAGAGGGAATCAAGTAACGCTCTTTAGCCTTCACCTTGGCATTCTTCAACACTTCCTTTATACCCAAAAGTTGAGATGACAAGTCTGTCAGACTATCATCTACAGAGGTCAACATACGACGAGTTTCCCTCCTGAGGCTCTGACGATAGCTCAACGGCATAGTAATGCGGTTGCGGCTTATATAGTCTGCCATCACAGGACTCAAGCGAATATACTGGTTAGCAGACCCGAAAGACTCATAAAGCGAGTAGTTTCTGAACAGTTCCAGAGCATCTGATATGTTATCAGGACAAACCTTTTCCAAAAGATCAAAGCTCACAAAGTCAAACTGAGACAACATAACAAGAATATCCTTGGCATGTGGTGCTTTGTCAATTTCATCAAGAATGTCAACCAAGTTCCCATCAAACATGGAAACAATCTGAGGAAGTTGTTTCTTTGCATTGTTAATATCACTTCCTACAATACAGTCAACAACATCATATACCTGACGAGGATACCCCTTAAGGTCTTTTACAAAATCCTTGGCATCGGCTTCATTCAGTGAAATACCTCTATTCTTGGCGTATGCATTGAAAAGCGCCATGATATTCTGTTTATCCAAACCTTTTATCTGGCGAATAATCAATTCCGGGAAGTTTCTTTCAGTACTAAGCATAGGTGTAAACCGAGAGGCCACATACAAATGTATCATCGGGTACAAGCCCTTGTTTTTGATAATGTCAACAAACCAATCGGTCAATCTGCCATTGCCTAGTACGATGCTCTTCTCATCTCTTACGAACACTCTCTCCTGACAATCAGCTATCTTATTCAACAACTCAACTGACGCACTTAAACACTTGTCGGGATATCTCATAATATCGAGTAGTGTTGTATTGTCATAAATGCGCACAACCTCATTCAATTGCTGCACAAAACGATCCATACCATCGCTCTCGGTCATTACTATACGTACTGGCTCGTATGCTTCATGCAGTTCGTTAACGTGCCTCCAGATAAACTCTTTTACCAAACGCTTTCGCCCAATATGAGACAAGCCGGATATGATAATAGCGCGTTTCTGATTGCTCGTACTGGCATAGAGTTTAAGTCGCAACTCATTCATATCCGCATCTCGCCCGAAAAAAAGCTTCTCACGTTCCTTGATGGTGGGTTCATTTTCCCAAATGCTCTCGCGTAACTTTCTCCGTATAATACGGGCTACTATGCTTGAACTGTTTTCAGGCTTCACGAGGTATTTCTTCACCCATTTAAGACCATTCTTGTCAAAACGGTCATCACTGTGAGTAATTACATCATCAACAATAAATGGAAGGAATACCACATCTTCTCCATCCAACATCTTTGAATGAACCAATCTGGCTTCCTGGATGACCCATTTTGAGTTGAGGGCCATATCAGAAAGCATTAGAACAAAAATATTACTATTATTAATATGAGCCGTTATTTCGTCAGTCAACTCACCACCTGCCTCAAAGCAGTACATGTCAACATTCACAAAATCACGCCCCAATTCGTGCACCACTTCCTCTACAAAGTCTTTCTGTGCACTACTATGTGATATAAATACCTTGTAATTACCGTTCATACTCTTTAACTATTCTTTTGCATCTTCAACTATCTGATGGAGGTCGCTCTTGTCTTTATACTGAGCAGAGAGTTCTTTGCGCTTCATCTCCAATTTTTCCAGTAGGAACTTGTGTCTAATCTCGAAATCATCAAAGATAGAACTCCATGTCCTCACATAGATGTCGTAATGCTGGCAGGAATCATCCACATGTTGAATCAAATTCTTCTTTCCCCATGTGGCATTGGACTTCATTTCGCGGTTAATATAACCCGTATTATCCAACCTGTTGCCAACAAGAATGAAAGTCCATTGCGAATCGGGAGAATTGAAACGTGGCTCAGCATAAATCAATCCCATATAGGTCTTCACCTGACTGACTTCAACCTCGCCCAAGTCCACATTAGGGCGCTTAAGCTCCACCACAATATTTTCTAAGGTTTGAGAATGGTTATTCTGTCGGAAAGCAAAAATATCCATCTCTTTGTTGGCGTCAGGATGATCTATCTTATCCTTATTTGCAAGGCTTTTGCTAACTCCTTTGGTTTTCTTGCTCTTGCTTATCTTTTCCAAGTAAGCCTTCAGAGCCTGCTGGAAATCCGGTTCTGCCTCAGTAACTATATTATATTGCTCGCCAAATAGCCAGAAAGCCGAAGAGACCATTTGCTGTATGTCTTCTACTTCGTAAGCATTTAGAGAGGTATCGAAAACCATTGCCTTGAGTGCAGAGACTGTCTTAAGACGATTTTGCAGAAGATCTATCGTATTGATTATACTGGACAATTCGGTAGTCTGGAGTATAAGCTTTAGTTTGTGACGCTCTTCGTCAGTCATCTTATTGATGTGCTCAAGGATAGTAATTACATCGTCGCGCTTGTTTGTTTGCAAAAGGAGCTTAAGGCAGCCAACTAAGGCTTTCGCCTGGTCGTCACCTATATTGGTAAAGAGTTTAGGCTGAACCGAATAAATACCAATAACTGTTTCTTTCAATTCATTGAACAAAGGTTGCTCATACTCGTTCTGCGGCAGTTCAACAACGCCTTTGGTCTCGAACTTGGTCCAAAGTTCTTTTCCGCCAACCTCTGCAATGAAGTGTTTTTGTTTCTCCGACAGCCATTCTGCAACCTGTTTACGCAGTTCTTTGAAAACCTTATCTTTCTCAGTCTTCGTCACGTGGTAGCCATCAAACTCTATCTGCAACTGGGCTTCTGACTTCTCTGACTGATCATCACCATCTTCTTTTTCTGCCTTTGGAGACGGGGCAAAGTACTCGAAATAGGATGAAGTGACATAAACGCTATGATGGAATCCTGTGTCTTTTTTATTCAATTTGGTGGTTTCTTCGTAACGCTCCATGCCTTCCTCATTCAAGTAGTAGACACTGTAGTTCTCTTTCATTTTGTCATACCAGCGTATGAAGGTAAGGTTGAACTCCTGAGCGATCCTCAGCTTCTCGTCATATATGCGGATCGTCTTGGTATCGGACTCCGCAATGACTGCGTTGCAATCTATCTGGTAACCATTGACGGTTAGAGAACACCCCCTATTTTCGTTAAGCTTAAGAAAGACAGCAAATTCCTTCTGCAAATAGCTAATGAAGTCCTTTGAGGTAAAAAAGTCTGTTGACAGGTTCTCTACATTGATGAAATGCACTTCAGTACCTGTCGGCACATTCTCAACCACCTTGACTCCTCCTTCGTCGGAGTGGTCGTTGTAGTGGTCATTGTCATCACCATTGATAGTAATGGTATGCTGTATGAGTTGTCCATCTTCTTCGAGATACACTGTCTCCCACTCAGCGGCGGTTGCAAAACAGTTAAAGGAATAACGGCCCTTGCCTCTATGTCCTTTTACTTGAGAGCTCCACTGGAAGGACTTATTCTTAACAGAATCCTGATAACGGCCAAAGGTATCGGACAGGGTGGCACGGCTAATACCATCACCGTCGTCCTTGATAACCAAAGAAGTAATGGCTCCAAGCGCCGTTGCCCCATACTCAATGCTTACATGTTGTGCACGGGCATCGAAGCCATTCCATATATATTCACAAATCGCCTTGTTGGCATCACTCGTGACGCCACTCTTGATACTGTTATCTGTTACCGTTACCTTTTGCTTACCCATAAAAATGTATGGTTTTAATGTCGTTCGAATCGTTTCTTGTTTTTCTCTTCGCCATGAATAAACTGGTCGCCTTGGTTCTTTAGAGACTCGGCATCAAGCGGTTTCGCTGGTATAATAATCCAGTCGGTGGCGGAGCTTACGGAGCAACGGGCTGTACCGCTTTCTAGTGAAGGCTCTTTTGCATGTACTTGCTCTACAGATACGCTTGACAAGGTGTACAGGCCTGTCGGGATGGGAAATAACTCTCGGTCTACCGGCCACAACGGTTGTTTATTCTTCTAGGTCCACGACCCACAACGCATCATTATTATTCTTTTTCTTTCAAAAGGGACAGTTTGTAGAAATAATGAGTGATACTATTTGTAAGTGACTTGAGAAGCGGCAAATACAAGTATACCATTAGGTCTTCGTCCCCTCCTGTAACTTCTCTATAATTTCATTCTCCTTTTTGATCTCTGCCGCATATTTTGTAACGGAAATCTTTTTCATTATTCGGCGACGTCTAATGTGGTAAGCTACGACATCAGACTTAATCTCAATTGCCTTTTCTACACATGTCAGGGCGTTTTTGAAATCCTCTGTTTCTGTAAGTGCCATAGATTTTCGATAAAGAACAGTAGGATTCGTAGGATTCAATTCAAGAGCTTTATCATATTGTTTAATTGCATGAGGATAATTCCCCGCAAGATGATATGTATAACCCAATCCGCTGTAAGCCGTGATTGTGTCCGGCTGCAACTTAATAACAGCATTGAAATCAGATATTGCTTCTTTATATTTATTTAACGTCCTATAGGCAACTGCTCTTCTTTGAAGAGCTGAGACATACTCACTATCCAATGAAATGACTTGAGAATAATAATCAATTCTAGAACTTATATCTTCTGTGTCGGCTGCCTTCTCCATTAGTATCCCAATCTCATAGCCTTTTTTGAAAAATGCGAAGTCAGATTCAAAATGCTTTAGTTTAACATCTTCTTCCTCCAAGCGCTTGTCAAAAGCCTTCTGATTCCTATTCATTTCCCTTTTATAATAACGCCTATATTCCCCATTTATAATAAGAGGAACAACAACTCCCACTAGCAAACTGAAGACCGCTACCACAATTGCTAACCATGCATAATCTCTGGAAATCTCTAACGACAGACCGTCAAATTCATTGACCACAACATTATGATATAACTCCACTTTGGCATCTAAAGCATCAAGCCGAGTATCCATAATCTCGACATCCTTTTGGACTTCAAACACTTTCCCCCCCAATGTACTTTGAACAGGAGCAGCAAAAGAAAGTATGGGTAGTAAAAATGATATGAACATCAAATACTTCATATGCAAATCATCTCATTAATAAGGCTTCTCTACAATACTTATCTTACCATTTCTACTCTATCAACAGGTTCTACCATTTTCCCACCTCATACGCCTCCATAAACAACAATGCGTCCACCACACGCCTCGAATGGAACGATAACTGGTCATAAGTTTTATAAGCCTTAAACAGCAGGAAGGCAAGCATCGGCACAGGGAAACCAATACTGATGTTTCTGCACATTATCCGTTTCAGAGCCGTTTCAGTTTTTGCAGGCTTTCTCCCAAATTATCAAGCACTTACATCTTGCTCTGTGCGGTTCTTACCTGAAAATGTATTAAAATCCATTTCGAACAACCTTGCAATTATCTCTATCTCAGCACTTTATAACTTAAACGTTTCTTTTTGTTATGAAACGGATAACTCTTCTTACCTTGGCGGCAAAACCTGGCTCCATGAACACCTTGTTTTCTTATTTTGAGGGAGACTTGGAAGACTTCCTCACATACGTAAAAAAGATAAAAGACAATCGTCTGGTCAAAGTCCGCCTGTCGTCGGTAGAATCATTCTGTCATGTCCTGGATAACTATGCTGTAAAACATATTATGCATAGGCACGGCGGAAAGAAAGAACGACTTAGAGGACAAGAGCCTGTAACAGAAGACGATTTCTTTCTTATACCTGAAATAATACTTTGCCCAGATTCACAGATTTCCATCCAATGTAAAAATGGGAATCCAGGAAAAATCTATACTAAAGATTTAGAAGAACAAACGTATATTCTAATTGAAGAGATCCGTAAAGGGCACTCTGAAATGGCAATAACCACACTTTACAAAAGAAAAAAGAAGCTCACCGACGCTAAGAGTCCAAAATAACTCCGCAGATTCCGGATTTGCTTCCTTTACAGCAAAGGTAAGCATAAATTCCAGATTTCCAAACAACCCCTTTTATTAATCTTAGAAAAACTAATGATCTTAATGCAAAAATAATTACTTCTTGAATCTATTCGCAACAACAATCCAATCCACAATCTGCCACAATGCCTTCAAGTGCGCTGCGCGGCGATTCTGGTAGTCCAGGTAATACGCGTGTTCCCAGACGTCAAAGGTGAGGAGGGGTTTGAGGCCGTGGGCTACGGGATTGTCGGCATTGGGGTATTGGGCAATGGACAACTCACCGTCGGAGTTTGCCTGGAGCCAGACCGAGCCAGAGCCGAAGAGGCTTACACCTTTGGCTTCGAAGTCTGACTGAAAGGCTTCGAAAGAGCCCCATTGTTTCTCAATCTGCTGTTTGAGATGCCCGATTGGGGTCGGGCATGACGGATTGGGTGTGAACTGCGTGAAGTACATCTCGTGATTCAGAATCTGGCCAGCGTTGTTGAACACGCCACGAGATTCCGGGTCAAGCACGGAATGACGGATTATCTCCTCCAGGCTCTTTCCCTCCAGTTCTGTCCCGGCAATGAGCTTATTCAGATTGTCCACATAGGCCTGCAGGTGCTTACCGTGATGGAACGAGAGGGTTTCATCACTGATCACAGGGGCCAGGGACTTGTATGGGAGGTCTATTAACTTGAACATATTAATAGTTCTCAGGCTTCAGCTGGAAGTAGCTCTGCGGGTGGTCGCAGACGGGGCAAATCTCCGGGGCCTTGGGGCCTATGACAATGTGGCCGCAGTTGGAGCACTGCCAGATGCAGTCGCCGTCGCGGGAGAAGACGATGCCCTGCTCGATGTTGGCAAGGAGCTTGCGGTAGCGCTCCTCGTGCTCTTTCTCAATAGCACCTACCATCTCGAACTTGGCGGCAATCTCGTCGAAGCCTTCCTCGCGGGCTTCTTTTGCCATGCGGGCGTACATATCGGTCCACTCGAAGTTTTCTCCGTTGGCGGCGTCCTTCAGGTTCTCAACTGTTCCGGGGACCTTGCCGCCGTGCAGATACTTGAACCAGATCTCGGCATGTTCCTTCTCGTTTGCCGCGGTCTCTTCAAAGATCTTGGAAACTTGCACATAACCGTCCTTCTTGGCCTTGGAGGCATAGAAGGTGTACTTGTTGCGTGCCATGCTCTCCCCGGCGAATGCCTCCAGGAGATTCTTTTCAGTTTTCGTTCCTTTCAGTTTCATATGCTTGTTGTTTTTTAGTCCGATTCTTACGTCTACCGCCTTTTACAAGAAACGGGACGATCAAAACGCGGTAATAAATTGAATATCAGTAAAATAAACGATTATCCAACAGCAGTATATCTATGCAGTCTCCCCTCCCCGGTTTAAGGTACGAAAATACCCAAAAACCGGGCAGTGAGAAGGTTCAGTGGCTGTTTTTGTCCACAAAATACCCTTTCCCGTTAATCCAAACGGGAAGAGGGGAACCCGTTAACTACCGCATAAAGTGCGTCATAATTAACTACAAATATAAACAAAAAAAGGGGAATTACAATTACATTGTAACTCCCTTGATGCATTTATTGTTAACTCTCCTACTGGATACCAAAGTATTTATCTATAGCACTTACATACTCCTTAGCAGTATTATTATCTTTATAGCGCAGAATTCTTTGTTTACACACCTCTTCATCACCAAAAAGTTCTGTATCGAACTTATTGAACGTAGAATTAATGACTGTCTTGCCCTTTTCTACATTAGCAGAAATCTTGTCAGGAAAAGAAACCAAAATCGCAATCAGATAGCCAAATAAATACTGACTACGTTTGGCCAGTCTTTCATCAATTTGATCCAAATCTATCGCCTTTTGTGTCTTTGAAGACAAACAAGCAATATACAAAGCCAAATCACCAAGCAACGAGTTAGTTTGAAATCTTGTTTTGGATTCTTCTTTCTTCTTGCCGGCGCTAATACTTGCTGATTGCTGTCTCAACTCTTCTTTCAATTGCTCGAGACTCTCACGCATACCAACTTGATCATCGCGCAAAGAACTCACATCTTGATGAATAGGATCAATACCACTTTGTAGTTTAGAATCCAATCCTGCCAAAATATTCTTTTCCAGTTCATCGAACCTTCTTAGCTTTTCGTCAATTCCCCTCTCTATTTCCCTGATTCCAGCCATGTTGTCGCTGGCATTATTCTTAGTCCTGAAAGAATAAACGATTGATACGACAGCCAGTACGATGGACACAATAGTTGCCGCAAAACAGAAATTATCGAATGCGTCTTCATTAATGTGACCAGGAACAACCACCAATAAACAAACACATAGTATCGCAAGAATAATAAAACCGTAGATAAGATGCAGACGGTTAATTATCCTCTCTTTTGCCAATAACTTTTCTTCCATAACTTACATCCTATTTTTTATCCATTCTGAAACGCCGGATGACATTCCTGTCCATGCCGCCGGAGCAGAGGCTATCCCGACATAGAGTTTATCGTTACTATCAAGGGCGGCCTTAAAAATATCTCTCAACTCAACAGCTGTTTTATCACTTTCTATCAGAAATGCTGAGCCTCCCAGTCTCGCCCAAGCACCTTGCTTTTTTATTAATGCAGAAAGTTCCTCATACCTTTGCCCAGGAACACTTAAATCATATGAAACAATGTATATCATAACAATCTATTTGGTCTAAACATTATGTGTTATCTATATTTTGTCCAGAACGTACTCCTTATACCAACTCGGGACATACACGCTATCAGTTATAAGTCTACCATTCTCTTTATGTGCAAAGAGATTAGGTTCAGAAGCCTGGTTGTCAAAGAAATAAACGCTGTCAGCAAGTTTCACTGCATCACAAAGGTAACCCATTGTCCTATAATAACGACTTATTACCTTGGACCGATCTACATCATGTCCACCCTGGGCTTTTCTTGATTCCACGCGCCTGACATTCAATTCGGGATCAGGTAGCGATACGAAATACAAATATACTTTGTATCCAGACTCCTTTGCTCTTCTAATGAACTCCAATTTAGAGTCATGGGACATCACTGTTTCAAATGAGAAAACTTCGACTTGATTAAGAAGAGAGTTACGGATAAAATCGGCCACAAAGGAAACAAAATAATCTTCGACAATTTGTTGATCAGTTGCTGTTATACCGTTATTATCAAATCTCCATAGACTAGAATCCGTTTTTATTGGCCAACGCTTATATGCCGCATCAAAGTCATCCTCTGAAAGCGTCAATGAATAATCAGAGAACTCTATTCTGCCGGATTGTCTGAAGCCTGAAAGAATATCATCAGCATTCACATAAACACCGATATTGACAATGCTTTCAACTATTTTCTTAAGAGAAGATTTGCCGGAACCATTTGGCCCGGCAAATATCCTTAAACGTTTCCTTCTGGACATTACTTCAAAACAATTACTTTGTCAGAATCTTTCAACTTTACTCTCACCTGCCCTACATTATGTTTAACCACGACTGTTGGCTCACCTGCTGTCACTCTGACAATTGAATTGCCCCTCATCACATAAGCCCCAGAACTACTCTTACTCTGAACATAGGCATTCTTGCCACTTTTAGCAAGTCCTTGTTTAATTTTGTTAATTTCTGTCATAATTGGCTGCAGTTATGGCGTATTTTTACAAATATACAAAAAAAACGGTAATTCCAATTACTAATCTATTTCGTGTACCTCTCCCCTACAACGTTCCAGTCCACGGTCGGCCACAACGCCTTCAGGTGAGCGGCGCGGCGGTTTTGGTGGTCCAGGTAGTAGGCGTGCTCCCATACGTCGAAGGTGAGGAGGGGCTTGAGGCCGTGGGCTACCGGATTGTCTGCATTGGGGCACTGGAGAATGGACAGTTCGCCATTCTTGTCGGCGGAGAGCCACACCCATCCGCTCCCAAACAGGCCGACGCCTTTGGCTTCGAAATCGGCCTGGAAGGCTTCGAGGGAGCCCCACTGCCTCTGGATCTAGGCAAGGAGACTGCCTGTCGGGGCCGACAACGACGGCTCCAAAGCGAACTGCGTGAAGTACAGGTTGTGGTTCAGGATCTGGCCGGCGTTGTTGAAAATGGCCCAGCTCGAAGCGGCAACAATCTCCTCCAAAGACTTGCCCTCATACTCCGTCCCAGCAATGAGTTTATTCAGATTATCCACATACGTCTGCAGATGCTTTCCATGGTGGAAAGACAGCGTCTCATCGCTGATAACCGGGGCCAGCGACTTGTAGGGGAGGTCAATGAGTGTGAACATATATCAGTCTCGTTTGAAAATGTCGCGGGTATAAACCTTGTCTGCAACATCGTCCAGGGCCAAGTCGTAGCGGTTGGCGATGATGGCATCGGCCTGGGACTTGAAGGCGGTCAAATCATTGACGACACGTGAACCGAAGAACGTGGTCCCGTCCTCCAGTGTGGGCTCGTAAATTATCACTTTTGCGCCCTTTGCCTTGATGCGCTTCATGATGCCCTGGATGGCCGATTGACGGAAGTTGTCCGAATTTGATTTCATCGTCAGCCTATACACTCCAACCACCACTTCCCTCTCTTTCACAGCGTCATAGGCGCTGGAGGCGGTGTAGTAGCCGGCCTTTTCCAGGACGCGGTCGGCAATGTAATCCTTCCTCGTGCGGTTGGAATCCACGATGGCTTTTATCAAATTTTCCGGTACGTCGTTGAAGTTCGCCAGAAGCTGCTTCGTGTCCTTAGGCAGGCAGTATCCTCCATACCCGAAGGACGGGTTGTTATAATGCGTGCCGATGCGCGGATCCAGCCCCACGCCCTCGATAATCGACTGCGTGTCAAGGCCCTTCATCTCGGCATAAGTGTCCAGCTCATTGAAGAAGGAAACGCGGAGGGCAAGGTACGTGTTGGCGAAAAGCTTCACCGCCTCTGCCTCCGTAGTGCCCATAAACAGCACGGGCACATCCTCCTTGATGGCGCCTTCCTTTATGATGGCTGCAAAGGTATGGGCCGATTCTTCCAGAACGGGCTCATCGTACCCCACAATGATGCGGGAAGGATACAAGTTGTCATACAGGGCCTTGCTTTCGCGAAGGAATTCAGGGGCGAAGATGATCTTGGGGACGACCACCTTGAAGGTGCCGTCGGCCTGCCTTTCCCTGTAGCTGAACTTCTCCCTGACATTCTTAGTATAGCCCACGGGAATGGTGCTCTTTATCACCATCACGGCGTCCGGATTCACCTCCAGGACCAGTTCTATCACCTCCTCAACATGCGAGGTGTCGAAGAAATTCTTCTTGCTGTCGTAATTGGTAGGCGCAGCGATGACCACAAAATCGGCATCCTTGTATGCCGATCTTCCGTCTAGCGTCGCAACCAGGTTCAAGTCCTTCTCCTTCAGGTACTTCTCGATATATTCGTCCTGAATGGGAGATATCTTCCTGTTGATCTTTTCTACTTTTTCCGGGATTACGTCCACGGCAACAACTTCGTGATGCTGTGCCAGAAGGGTGGCAATTGAAAGGCCGACGTATCCGGTTCCTGCTACTGCTATTTTCATATCTTTTCTTTATGCAAATTTCTTTTTTGCTTCTTCGTAGGTATCAAGACTGCCGATGTCGAAGCGACCGGCACTCATGGGCCAGGCATGCATGGTGGTGTGCTCCACCATGTAGTGGGCAAGGTTGCCGGGGGCGTCTTTGCCGCAGCCATTTTCTACGGAATGGCGCACAAGGTCCAGATCCTTCTTGAGGTAAATGTAGAACGGAGGAACGGCCCAGGTGCTCTTCGGGACCTGGGGCTTTTCTTCCATGTTCAGGACACGCCAGTTTTCATCGACAACGATAACTCCCGTGCGCTGGAGTTTCTCTATGGAAGGCTGCTCATGGCACATGATGCAACTGGTGCCCTTGGCCTTGGCAAAGTCTACAAATTCCTGGAAACTGAAAAAGAGCAGGTTATCTGCAGCCACTACCAGAAGGTCGTCGTCCAGCCCCAGCTTATCCATGGCAAAAAGAAGGTCACAGACAGCTCCAAGACGGGTTTCGTTGGTGACGGTGCCGTCATCGACCACCCTTATGGGTTTGGTATAGTGCTGCTTCTGTGCCCAGAACTCAAAGATATTGGCAAAGCGGCCGTTGGTGATGATGATATGCTCGTCAATCTCAGGGATTGTGTCGATATCATCCAGCATCCTGCCAAGGATGGTATTGCTTCCAATCTCCAGAAGGGGCTTGGGATAGTTCTTGGTGAGTTCACCAAGACGGGTGGCGTAGCCTGCGGCTATTACTACGTTTTTCATACGAATCTGGCACCGTCGTCGCTCTTGCAGAAGTACACCTTGAAGGAGTCTTTGTACTGAGGGAAGCGGCTTAAATACTTTTCTGTTATCTCTTTTTCAATGGATTCCTTCTTGGCGGGATCCACCAGGGCGATGCATGCTCCCTTGAAGCCGGCGCCGGAGAATCGGCCCCCGTAGATTCCGTCTGTGGTGAGCATTGCCTCGTAAATGGCGATGAGTTCGGGGCTGCCGCACTCATAGTTGTGGATGGAACTCTCGCAGCTGGCTTTGGACAGGCTGCCGAACCATTCCAGATTTCCTGTCTCCCAGGCGGTGATGCCTTCCCGTACACGCTTGTGCTCTGAATAGAAATGCTCTGCACGGCGGGCAAAACGAGGCGGCATATTGTCCCTGTTGCGCTTGAAAGAAGACTCCGGAACGTCCCTCAGGAAGGTCTTGTCGTGAGTCTTCAGTGGCACGTTTTCATAGGCCTGCACTATCCATGCGGCCGTTTTACACTCTGTCACGCGGAGGTTGTAGTCGGAGCTCACCAGCGATCGCGTAAGGCCGCTGAAGAAGATACCCAGCTCGAAATCCGGCATGTTGTCGGCCTTGGGTATGAGCCGATACTCGTTGCTCTCGCAGTCCAGCATCAGCAGGTGGTCCTTCTTCCCCAGCGCAATGCACGCCTGATCCAGAAGACCGTTATTCAGGCCGATGTACTCCCTCTCCGCCTCCGACGCTATCTTCATCACCTCGAACGGCGCCAGGGTAATGTTGTTGGCCTTTGCAAATGCCATCACATAGGCAATGAGAACTGCTGCCGATGAGCTCAGCCCGCCAACCGGCAGGGAGCCTTTGATGGTACCCTCGATGCCTTTTTCCAGCTTGAAGCGCTTCTGCAGGGCGAACTTCGCTCCGCGGGCATAGTCTCCCCAGTCCCCCTGCTTCACCAGCGTAGGGGTGGCAATGTCAAATTCTACATGTCCGGTGAAAGTCTGGCTGTCAAGGATGACTTTGCTGTCCTCCCTCACGTCAAACCATAGGTCCACGCCCTTGTCGATGGCAAAACCTGTCACCAGACCTTTCTGATGGTCAACATGCGCCCCCAACGGACACACTCGGTAGGGACTGAAAATGTGATAATTAGCCATAATATTCCTTATACCAATGGGCAAACTTTCGGAGGCCCTCCCGGAGGGTAATTTGGGGCACAAAGCCGAAGTCCCTTTCCAAAGCCGATGCATCGGCATAGGTTGTGGGGACGTCTCCGGGCTGCATGGGCACGAGTTCCTTGTGGGCGTCGAAGTCATAATCGGCAGGAAGGACGCCTGCACGGAGGAGTTCTTCCTGGAGGATGTTCACGAAGTCAAGGAGGTTCTCCGGCTGGCCGCCGCCGATGTTGTAGACGGCGTAAGGCGGTATCGGCAGGCCGTCCTCCCCTTTCCTGCGCTCCGGGGCTTTACCCATCACGCGGACGATGCCTTCTACGATGTCATCCACGTAAGTGAAATCCCTGCGGCAGTTGCCGTAGTTGTAGATCTGGATGGTCTTCCCGGCTAGGAGCTTGTTGGTGAAGCCGAAGTATGCCATGTCAGGACGGCCGGCAGGGCCATAGACCGTGAAGAAGCGGAGACCCGTTGTGGGAATGTCGTAAAGCTTGCTGTAGCAGTGGGCGAAGAGCTCGTTGCTCTTCTTGGTTGCTGCATAGAGGCTCACGGGATTGTCTACGCGGTCGTCCGTAGAGAACGGCACCTTCTTGTTGCCGCCGTAAACACTTGAAGAACTGGCATATACCAGATGCTCTACCGGATTATGCCTGCAGGCTTCCAGGATATTGTAGAAGCCTATCATATTGCTCTGGATGTAAGCGTCGGGGTTCTCGATGGAGTAGCGAACGCCCGCCTGCGCGGCAAGGTTTACGACTATGTCGAAATGCTCTTCGGCAAAGAGTTTTTCTACGAGGGCTTTGTCGGCAATGTCGCCTTTGACGAAGCGGTATTGAGATTTCGCGGCGGAGGCCTTCTTTTCGATGACGGAGAGCCTGTACTCCTTGAGGGAAGGGTCGTAGTAACTGTTCAGGTTGTCAAGGCCCACAATCCTGACGGGTTCCTTGTTGTCAAGAAGCCTCAGGACCAGATTTGAGCCGATGAATCCGGCGCTGCCGGTAACAAGAATCGTCTTCATTACTCCACCGGCACCTTAAGTACAACTTTCTTCACGAGTTCGGGCTTGCCGTCCACCGCGAGGAGGGGTTCGTGGGCGTCATCGGGGAAGACAACGAGGAAGTAACCGCCTCCGATTACAGCATCCAAACCGGGCTCATCGGCGTAGCGGGCGGCGTCCTTTTCCGGGTTGTAGGGGATGGTTTCCTTCACGAATTCCAGGGGCTTGCAGCGGATGAGTTCCGTGCCACGGAGGGCCAGCTGGATGTCGATGAAACGCTTATGGGCCTCAAAGCCCTTCTCGTTCACAAGGCGCGTGGTGCCCTCGCTCACAATGGCCTTCACCCCGTTTTCCAGCATATACGTGCCGATCTCTACATCGGCCTTCAGTGTCTCAATATACTCCAGCCCCGTATCCAAAGCAGCGCTCAGCCCCTTGTACAGATGCGCATTCTTAATGTGGTCGTAAATCATAAAAATTAGCCTGTTTATCTTATCATACAAATATATAAAATAAAGTTATAATTTGCAATTTACGCCCTCTTTAAACCACATATCTTCAAACGCCACATGGCTTTACTCCAGATTACAGCCACCTGATGCACGATTTACGTGGTTTTTCTGCAGTTGCTGGCCAACTCCCCCGCTCGTCTCAACCATTGCCGCGTTGACAAGCAGAATGCACACAAGGCCGATTACAACGCCGACGCGGCAACGAAATCGGCCCAAAACGCCAAAATCATTGCCGCGTCGGCATAAAAAACGGCCACACAGAGCGTACAAACGCCAACGCGGCCGTGAAAACGCCTACCTGCCTCCGTACATGTTCTCGTAATACTTCTGGTAATCCCCGGAAGTGACGTTGTCCATCCAGGCCTGGTTCTCAAGGTACCACTTGACGGTCTTTTCGATGCCTTCCTCGAACTGGAGGCTGGGCTCCCAGCCAAGCTCACGCTGCAACTTAGAGCTATCAATTGCATACCTCAGATCGTGGCCGGCGCGGTCTGTCACGTAGGTGATCAGGTCCATATCGGCACCCTCGGGGCGGCCCAGGAGGCGGTCTACAGTGTTAATGAGCACCTTGATGATGTCGATGTTCTTCCATTCGTTGAAGCCGCCGATGTTGTAGGTTTCGGCAACTTTGCCCTCGTGGAAGATGAGGTCGATGGCGCGGGCGTGGTCCTCTACATACAACCAATCCCTCACGTTCTCGCCTTTGCCGTAGACCGGAAGGGGTTTCCGGTGACGGATGTTGTTGATGAACAGAGGGATCAGCTTCTCGGGGAACTGGTAGGGGCCGTAGTTGTTGGAGCAGTTTGTGACGATGGTAGGCATCCCGAAGGTATCGTGGAAAGCCCTCACAAAGTGGTCCGATGACGCCTTGGCGGCACTGTAGGGGCTGTGGGGCTGGTACTTGAGGTCTTCCGTAAAGAACTTCTCCCCGTACGCCAGGTGATGCTTCCCGGACGATGCCTTTGTGGTGAAAGGAGGCTCGATGCCCTCCGGGTGCGTCATCTCCAGGGCACCGTAGACTTCGTCGGTGGAGATGTGGTAGAACCTCTTTCCTTCCCAATCTCCATTCCAGGCGGCCTTGGCGGCCTGCAGGAGGCTCAGGGTGCCCATGACATTGGTCTGGGCAAAGGTGAAGGGGTCCTTGATGGAGCGGTCTACGTGGGATTCGGCGGCAAGGTGGATGATGCCGTCTACATGCTCTTCCTGCATGAGCTTCAGGACGCCCTCGAAGTCGCAGATGTCCATTTTCACAAACCTGTAGTTGGGTTTGTTCTCGATGTCCCTGAGGTTTGCAAGGTTTCCCGCATAGGTGAGCTTGTCCAGGTTGATGATCCTGTACTCCGGGTATTTGTTTACGAAGAGGCGCACTACGTGTGAGCCGATGAATCCGGCACCGCCGGTGATTATAATTGATCTTTTCATAGTTTTTCTACAAACTCCATACGGATGTCGCTGAAGGCAACTACGGCTATGCCGCGGACACAGACTACAAGCTTGCGGTCGTGCTTGATGCGGTAGATGTAGCCTTCATAGCCCTTGTAGGGACCGTCCGTAATCCTGACGTGATCCCCGCTCATGTACTTCTGGGTGTCTTCACCAAGGTATTCCGCCGTAACGGCAGGGTTTGAAAGTGCCAGGCGGAAGGCTTCAAGTTCGTGGTCCGGGATGCGGCCGGGGAGCTTCCTCTCCGGGGCGGTGTAATACATGAACTTGTCCCAGTTATCCCGTTTAAGCTGCACGAGGAAAGTCTCCGGACACTTCACAAAAAGCAGCGCAGGAATTAATGCCGGAGAAAAGGTTTCGTACCTTGATTCGCGGAAAAACTTAAGCGTCTGCTCCATTTTTCCACGGAACACCTTGAGTGCGTACCAGTATTTTTCCCTCGGGCGGCCCATGTTTTACAAGAAACTCTTTTGGTTGACTAGTATAACGGATTGATTTTCAGGGTGTTACTTAAGTATTTGAGAATCCGGAAGTTACACACCTCCTACTCCCCGGGTTTATTGAAACCCAAGCAGTTAGAAGGGCCCTTTCTTGCCTTCCCTACCGTCAAACGCAGACGGACGTTAATCCAAACGCCACTCTGCAGCCCTGTTTTCTATGCGTATATAATCATACAAAGATATGTTTTTTATTTCAGATTCACAACAGTTAACAAACGTTAAAATACACTTTTCCAAATGCCGTAAATTTTATTTACCTTTGCACACTGAACTTAAAACGAAACACATCGAAATATGGCAAAATACAAAAAACTCACGCAGGAGCAGATAGACCTCCTCTCCTCCCGCGGCTGCCGCGCAGAGAACTGGGAAACAGTAGAGACATCGGACCCGGATTCCCTCAAGTATATCCGCAACGTCCGCTTCTCCGGAGAGGTCAGGTTCGGACGGTTTGAATCGTCCTTCACCCTCCCGGGAGGCCTCAAGAAGCACTCCGGCCTCAGGGAGGTCACCCTCCACAATGTCACCGTCGGGGACAACACCCTCATAGAGAACGTCACGGACTACATCGCCAACTACGATATCGGCCAGGACTGCTACATAGAGAATGCGGACCTCATCCTCACGGACGGGCCCTGCCGCTTCGGGAACGGCGTGGAGGTATCGGTCCTGAACGAGACCGGAGGCCGCGAGGTCAAGATCTTCGACCGCCTTTCCGCCCAGACGGCCTACATCCTTGCCATGTACCGCCACCATCCGGACACCGTGGCCGCCCTGAACCGCCTCATTGACGATTACGCCGCCTCCAGGGAAAGCACCCGCGGGCGCATCGGCAATCACGTACGCATCCGTAACACCAAGTATATCAACGGAGTAAACATCGGGGACTGGGCCAAGATAAGCGGCACCTCCCGCCTCCGTAACGGCAGCGTATGCTCCAATGAAACCGCGCCGGTTGTCATCGGCCACGGAGTAATTGCCGATAATTTCATCATCTGCTCCGGCTCATCGGTGAACGACAACACCACCCTGGAGCGCTGCTTCGTGGGCCAGTGCTGCACGCTGGGGCATGGATACAGCGCATCGGACAGCCTCTTTTTCAGCAACTGCCAGGGGGAAAACGGCGAGGCCTGCGCCATCTTCGCCGGCCCCTTCACCGTGACGCACCACAAGAGCACCCTCCTCATCGCCGGCATGTTCTCCTTCATGAACGCCGGAAGCGGCTCCAACCAGAGTAACCACATGTACAAGCTGGGGCCCATCCACCAGGGTGTTATGGAGCGCGGTTCCAAGACATCGTCCGATTCATATATCCTATGGCCTTCCAGGATTGGGGCGTTCTCCCTGGTTATGGGACGTCACGTCACTCATTCCGACACCACCAACCTGCCGTTCTCGTATCTGATTGAGCAGCAGAATACTACGTATCTTGTTCCCGGAGTAAACCTTCGCAGCGTGGGTACAATCCGCGACGCCCAGAAATGGCCTAAGCGCGACGCCCGCAAGGACCCCGACCGCCTGGACTGCATAAACTACAACCTCCTATCCCCTTTCACCATCCAGAAGATGATAAAGGGCACAAAACTCCTGAAGAACCTTCAGTACTCTTCCGGGGAACTGTCGGACCTTTACAGCTACCACAGCACCAAGATCCGTAACTCCTCCCTCCGTCAAGGCATCCGCTACTACCACACAGCAATTGTGAAATTCCTTGGCAACTCCATCATCACCAGGCTCAGGAATCTCCCGGCCGGAGCAAGCGAGGAAGATATGCGCAAGATGCTCCTTCCGTCAACGGAGATTGGCAAGGGTCTGTGGGTGGATATCGCCGGCCTCATCGCCCCCAAGGAGGAGGTGGATGCCCTGCTTGCCCGCATAGGCGAAGGCAAGGAAACCCTGCAGAGCGTGGAAGCCGCTTTCCACACCATGCACAGCAGCTATTACGACTACGAGTGGACGTGGGCATACGACAAGTATGCGGAAGAACTGGGAATGCCTCTTGAGACTATCACCAAGGAGCAGGTTGTGGAAATTGTGAAGATGTGGAAAGAGGCCGTGATTGGTCTTGACCGTGAGCTCTACGAAGACGCCCGCAAGGAGTTCAACCTTGCATCCATGACAGGCTTCGGAGCAGACGGTACAAAAGAGGACAAGGAGATGGATTTCTCCGAGGTCCGCGGCGTGTTTGAGTCAAATTCCTTCGTGACTGCAGTGCTGGATCACATACAGAAGAAGGAAGCGCTGGGAGATGAGATGATTTCAAGGCTGAGTTAGGTGGTGGTATGTGGTGGTAGTGGGGTGTATGAGGTGGTAGGTTTTGGCAGGTGGTGATAGTGGGCTTGGTAGTAGAGATGGTAGGTTTTGGTAGATGGTGATAGTGGGATGGTAGGTAGTAGTGGTAGTGGTGTAATAACATTTTTGTTATATATCAGAACTTTTTTGTTTTTATAGTTGATAATGAGCGCGGCGCGTTACATACAGGTACTTCTTCCACTTAAACTGGATTGGGAGCCAACATACTCCCTTCCGGAAGGCCTGGACGTGCAAATCGGCGACCGCATCGAGGTAGAATTCGCCCGCCGCAAGTATTTCGGAATTGTAACATCCGTGGATGTCACCCCTGAACCGGGGGTTGACATAAAACAGATAGAGAATGTTATTCCGGGCTTGACCCGGAATCTTAAACTGCTGGACTTCTGGCGCCAGCTCGCCTCCTATTATTTATGCACCTTAGGCGAAGCTTTCAAAGCCGCATACATACCTGAAAAGCCGGCAAAACGCCAGACCAAAAAGAAGGAAAAGCAGCCAGTTCCAGTACAGCTGTCGCTTGAACAGGAGTCGGCATACTCTTCCATTATCGACGCCTTCTCCAAACGCAAAACCGTGCTCCTGGAAGCCCCGGCCGGATCAGGAAAAACGGAGCTTTACCTGCGCCTCGCCGCCGATGCCCTGAGCCGTGGGAAGAGCGTGCTTTATTTGGTGCCGGACATCGGCCTTACAAAGCAGCTGGAGGAGAAGGTGGCCGGAGCGTTCCCGGAGGTCCTTGCCTATCACAACGGTCGGACTCCCCTGGCGCGGCACCGCATTGCAATGGAGGTTTCCAGCGGTCAGCCCCGCTTTGTCCTTGGCACCCGGAACGCCATTTTCCTCCCCTTCTCTGACCTTGGGTTGGTGATAGTGGACCAGGAGCACGACACCTCTTTCAAGCAGGAATCCATCGCCCCCAGATACAACGCCAGGGAGGCCTCGATAATGCTTGCGCAGTGTTTTGGCGCAAATGTTTTACTGGGTAGTGCAACACCTTCTTTGGAGTCCTTGTACAATGCTGAGACTGGCTTATTTGCGAAGGTTGACATGAAGGAAGACTTAAACACCTCAGACGCCCCCGGAATCAGCATAATCAATACCTCTGCAGAGATTCGTAAAGGCGGTATGTCCGGGGAGTTTTCGCTCAAGCTTCTGGAAGAAATCAAGGCCGCTTTGAGTGCCGGCCTTCCGATTACGGTGCTGCGCACTCAGCGTTACTCGCCGCTCATTGAAGACGAACTTGCCAAGCTGTTCCCCGGCTCCGACATCCAGGTCTGCGGCCGCAAGGAAGTCCGGACCCTGGACCTTTCCGGCCCCGGTCTTTGCGTCATCATGCATGCAGATGCTTTTCTGACATCGGCCAACTTCCGTTCCGACGAACGCGCCCTCCAGCTCCTCAGGCACCTCCAGGGCCCCGAAGGCACCCGCCGCCTGGTCATCCAGACCCACGAACCCAAGCACCCCGTCTTCAAAGCCCTCCGTTCCGGCTCCTCCGGCCTCGTCTTCCTTGACGAACGCCGCCAGTTCAACCTCCCCCCCTTCACCCGCCTGGTAGACATCGTCATAACCGACCATAATGAGAAGAGGTTGAACTACTTGTCCAGGTTGCTGGTCTCCTCATTACCTGGTGCCATTCCGGGGACCGCCGTCATGCCTGGCTCCTCTGTCTTTTCTGGTTCCTCTTCTGCCAAACCGGGCGCTTCTTCTGTCATTCCAGACCTGATCCGGAATCTTGAACAGGGCACCGCCACCCTCCGCATCACCCTCCCCCGCGACCGCTCCCTCAAAGCCCGCAAAGCTGCCATCTACGCCGCCGTCAAAGCCTTCGAAAAAGACCACAAATACCCCGGCCACATCACTTTTGACGTAGACCCCGCCTAATCCCCCGCCTCTCACCACCACCGTAAGTCAACGCACGTCACCCCAGGCCACGAAAACCCGGCAAAACGTGGCCGCGCGTGACATGACCGTCACCCCAGGCCACAAAAACCCGGCAAAACGTGGCCGCGCGTAGCATGACCGTCACCCCAGGTCACGAAACCAGGCCAAACCGTGGCCACACATGACAGGTACGTCACCCCAGGTCACAAAAACCCGGCAAAATGTAGCCGCGCATGACATGACCGTCACCCCAGGCCACAAAAACCCGGCAAATCGTGGCCGCGGATGACAACGTCGTCACCCCAGGCCACGAAAACCCGGTAGAACGTGGCCGCGCATGACATGACAGCCACCCCAGGCCACAAAAACCCGGTAAAACGTGGCCGCGCATGACATGACCGTCACCCCAGGCCACGAAAACCTGGTAGAACGTGGCCGCGCATGACATGACCGTCACCCCAGGCCACGAAAACCCGGCAAAACGTGGCCGCGCATGACAGGCACGTCACCCCAGGCCACAAAAACCCGGTAGAACGTGGCCGCGCATGACTGGGAAGTGCCAGGAGGAAACGCTTTCCCGGGAGGAACCACTGCCGCGCTTCGCTTGCCGCCCGGAACGTTTCGCCTTCTTTCCAGAGGCTTCCAACGTCCCCGGGTAGTAAGGTGGCCCACACCCCAGCTACAGTGCGGAGTGCACCTTGGTCACATGCCCCAAAGTTCTCGGGGCGGCATACATTTATCAAGGTCTTCTGCCGGGCGCAAGCGCCCAAGCCCGAACCCTTAGCAATCGTGGCCGCCGCCACAAAGACGGGCCGTAGTGATTGTGAAGAATGCACGGCATGCACATCTGTGGAACATTGTGGAACTTTTTTGTGGTTATATCAAAAATAATACTTATTTTTGTTAATCAGATGCCCGGTCGTGGCCGGGCATGACGGTTCAGAACACTGGGCCGGGCATGACGACAACAAGACTATGGGAAAGATTATCGCAATAGCCAATCAGAAGGGCGGGGTGGGAAAGACCACTACGGCCATTAACCTTGCGGCATCGCTGGCGGTGCTGGAAAAGAGTGTGCTCATCATTGATGCAGACCCTCAGGCAAATACCACATCGGGCCTTAACTTTGACCCGGAGAACGGAGAGCACCGTACTCTTTATGAGATACTTATCGGCAAGATTGCCGCGGACGACGCCCTTATCCAGACAGAGCTTCCAAAGCTGCACATGATTCCTTCCCACATAAACCTTGTGGGCGCGGAGATTGAGCTGCTGGAGGTGAAGGAGAGAGAATCGGTCCTAAAAAAGGCTCTGGAGCCAATCAAAAACAACTACGATTACATTATAATCGACTGCTCCCCTTCCCTGGGCCTCATTACCGTGAACTGCCTTACCGCGGCAGATTCCGTGATGATTCCGGTGCAGCCGGAGTTTTTTGCCCTGGAAGGCCTTGCCAAGCTTATCCAGACCATACGCCTTGTGCAGAGCGGCATTAACCCTGCACTCACCATAGAAGGCTTTGTAGTAACCATGTTCGACGGCCGCACAAAGGTTCACAACCAGGTTGTGGCCCAGCTCAGGGACCATTTCAAGGACATGGTCTTCAACACTGTCATTTCCCGCAGCATACGCCTCTCAGAGGCCCCTTCATACGGCAAGCCAATCATCCTTTACGATGTGATGAACAACGGCACCTCCAACTACATGAACCTGGCAAAAGAAGTACTTGACAAGAATGGCAACTAAGAATCAATACGGCCTTGGGAAGGGCCTGGGAGCCCTCCTTGGCGGCGAAGACCTGAGCGAACTCCGTAAACCGGTAGGCTATATAAATAAGGAAGTAGTCTCCGCCGGGGACAAGCCAAAGGATACATCGGACGTTCTCCGTATTCCGGTGGACATGATAGAGCCAAATCCCTATCAGCCGCGCATGAGCTTTGACGACGAGGCTATGCGGGAACTGGCCGGTTCCATCAAGACCTTCGGCCTTATCCAGCCCATTACGGTGCGCCGCAAGGGTGACGATAAATACCAGATAATCAGCGGTGAACGCCGCTACAGGGCCTGCATCCTGGCCGGGCTGGACATGATTCCCGCCTACATCAGGGATGCATCGGAACAGGGCATGCTGGAGATGGCAATCGTGGAGAACATCCAGAGGGAAAACCTGGACCCCATAGAGGTTGCCATGAGCTACCAGCGCCTTATGGACGAGTGCCGCCTCACCCAGGAACAGATGGCAGACCGCGTAGGCAAAAAGCGCGCTTCCGTGGCCAACCAGCTGCGTCTTTTGAAGCTCCCCGCAAAGGTTCAGCACGACCTCAAGGTAGGTCTGGTTTCAGTGGGCCACGCCAAAGTTCTGCTGGGTGTAGAGAACCCGGAACAGCAGGAGGCCCTGTGCGACGAAATCGTCAAGAAAGGCCTGTCCGTGAGGCAGTTGGAAGAGAAAGTGAAGAGCATGGTGAAGCTTCCTCCCCGCAAGAAGGAACAGCCCGGAGAGCTCCCGCAGATGTACTATCGCCTGCTGGAAAATGTGGGCCGATACTTCGGGGAGAACATCTCCCTGAAGCGCAGTGAGAGCGGCAAGGGTACCCTCACCATAAAGTTCGATTCCGACGAGCAGATGGAAAAATTCCTCTCTGCAATTAAATGAGACTCCGCTCTGTCATAACTGCCGTTCTGGGACTGGCTCTGGCTTTGCCCCTGGGCGCCCAGTACCGTGACGACCAGTTCAAGCGCGACGCCTTCACCCAGAACTACGCCGACACCACGGAGAAGACGGCAGCCGATACCTCGCAGCTGTTCTCCTTCAAGGAGTACTTCGGCGGCCTTGCCCACAAGAGGGGGGCCTCGCTGAAGACCCTGACGATGGGATCGGCAGTGTTCATCGGCGGCGGCCAGATCTACAACAAGGACTACTGGAAACTGCCCATCGTGTACGGCGGAATAGGCGCCGGCGTGGGTGCGGGACTGTACTTCAACAGTCAGTACAAGGCCACCGGGGACGATAAATACCACGTCTGGAGCAACCTTTCCTACATTGGCGCCGGCCTGGTCTGGTGGGGGTCCCTTCTGGACACCGCCGTAGGCTACGAGAAGGGTAAATATCCAAACCCCGCAAAGAGCACGGTATATTCAATTTTGTTACCTGGCCTTGGACAGATTTATAACGGAGAGTTCTGGAAAGTGCCTATATACTACGGTTTTATAGCCGGAAGCGTGCACTTTATGATAGACAATAATGTGCAGTATCACCGCTGGAAGAACATCCATAACGCCGCCACCACGGAGGACACCACGGTGGAGCGCCCGCCCCAGACCGGAGAGACCGCCAAGTACTTCCGCGACGTTTACCGCCGTTACAGGGACTACTCCATCCTGGCCATAGCGGTGTCCTACCTCCTGCAGGTAATTGACGCCAACGTATTCGCCTACATGCAGGACTTCGAGGTAACGGACGATATCACAATGCGCGTGGAACCGGCGTTCGATCCGGGGTTGTATGCTGTTTCCGGGCAGCCCGGCGCACCCTCCGTGGGACTTTCCATCGGCCTAAGATTTTGATTATGAAAAGATTGATTATAGCACTGCTGGTTCTGGCCATTATCCCCTGCAACGCCCAAACCCGCCGCCAGCTCCGTGCACAGAACGATACCCTGCTGCTCCGCGTTGCCGCCCTTGAGGCGGAACTTGCCAGCTACCGCGCCACGGAGGCCAACCTCTCCGGCTCCGGCGAGAACGAGAACAAGGTGTCATTTGCCCTGGAAGACTATGCGTCAGGGCCGGGCTCTTCTGCCGTCATTGCCGGCCGCGACCGACAATCTCACAGCGACTCCCTAATGGCCTGGTACATGCATCGTGCCTCCAGAAACGCCTCCAGAGAGCAGTACAACATGGATTCCGTGCGCTTCACAACTGACGTTCCGGACACCACCCTCATGCGCCGTCTCCGTGAGATGAACTCCTTCATCTCCCTCCCCTACAACGAGACCGTGAAGAACTACATGATCCTGTACTCGGAGAAAATGCCCCGCCGCATGGCAGAAATCCTGGGCCTCAGCGAGTACTATATGCCCATTTTTGAGGAGACCTTCAGAAGGTACGACCTTCCGCTTGAGCTCAAGTACGTCGCAATCATAGAGAGCGCCATGAACCCGCGTGCGGAGTCCCGCGTGGGCGCCAAGGGCATCTGGCAGTTCATGTACCGAACCGGCCTCAGCTATGGGCTCAGGATAGACTCCTACATCGACGAGCGCATGGATCCCTTTGCCTCTGCCGATGCCGCTGCGCGCTATTTCCGCGACGCCTACCGCATCTTCGGGGACTGGGCGCTGGCGATATCGGCCTACAACTGCGGCTCCGGCAATGTGAACAAGGCCATCAAGCGGGCCGATGGCAAACGGGACTTCTGGTCCATCTATGAGTTCCTCCCCCGCGAGACGCGCGGCTACGTCCCCGCCATGGTGGGTGCCATGTATGCATGCAGGTATGCAACTGAGTACGGTTTAAGGCCGGATCCCAAGGCCCTGCCGGTGTATGTGGACACGTTCAGGATTAACCGCAACCTTCACTTTGCCCAGATTTCCGAGGTCCTGGGCATTCCCATCGACGATATCCGCGACCTTAACCCCCAGTACCACAAGGACATAGTTCCGGGAGAGGGTAACGTGCTGAGGCTTCCGTTCAACTACACGTCGCAGTTCCTGGAGATGCAGGATTCCATTTATAGGTATAAGGCGGAAACCATGTTCGCCGCGCGCATCCAGGATGGCCGTGAGATAGTCCAGGGCCGTCCCGTTCCCACCTCCCAGGGCACGTCGTGGGTGTACTACAAGGTAAAGTCCGGCGACAACCTTGGCAAGATTGCCAAAAAGTACCACACCACCGTCAAAAACCTCAAATCCTGGAATAACCTCAAGAGCGACATGATCCGCGAAGGGCAGAGATTGAAGGTTGGGAAGAGGTAGGCGTGACGCCCTGTTCACGCCAGGCCACGTTTTCCCGTGTTTTTGTGGCCGCGCATGGCATGCACAACGTCCCAGGCCACGTTTTCCCGTGTATTTGTGGCCGCGTGTGACATGCACAACGTCCCAGGCCACGTTTTCCCGTGTTTTTGTGGCCTCCCGTGACAACGGCGGAGTGCTTCCCACTCATGAGCCGTGGGCGGCACTGGTTTTTTGCACCACTACATACTGCCTCTACAACGCTCCTATTGCTATAGGGGTCTTCGTTTGATTCGTATAAATCTTCGTGATACCACAGTAAATTATTAGGAATTACCGCTTTAGAGTCATATCTTGGCGGCATGAAGAGTTTTGTGATGAAGACTGGGGCGTGTCTTTTAGCCCTTTGCATAGGGGCCATTTCAGTGATGGCTCAGACGGAAGATGAGGCAGTAAAGGCTGCTATGTTTCTTAATGGCGCTTCTTCTCCGGAAGAGATTGAGGAAGGCGAGGTGGAGAGGATACAGGTAATAGGCAAGATCAGGGTAAACGCTCCTGGACGGAATGCCAGAGCCATACTGTCAGAATACCAGCTGGCAACGCTGGAAGATTATCGTAGGAACAGTGGAGACATACTGTCATGGGAAGAGTTAGCGCTGGTAGATGGGTTTAATAAAGAGACTGTTGAAGCACTGAAGCCGTTCCTTTCTCTATATTCTGGCAGTCTTCCAGGGGCGGTGGATACAGCAGCACATAAAGTACATGGGAATGCACTGGTGAGGGTAACTGAGAAGAATGCCGGAACAAAAGTCAAAGCAGAGGGGCTTATATGGCAAGTCGGAATTGCTGCAAGGTCAAAGCAATGGCCACTTATGGCCAGCACGCCGGACTGGACCGCTCACGCTGAAGTAAACCTAGGCAGGTGGGATATAGTCCTTGGAGACTACAATATAAGGTACGGCCAGGGAGTTGGGGTTTGGAGTGGATTCTCAATGACCTCACTCTCCACTGTGGGTGCATTCAGCAGGCGCGCAACGGGCGTAACGCCCGTCGTGTCATTCCTTCCTTCTGAGCACCGTGGAGCTGCTGTGGAGTACAGGAGAGGGCGTGTAGGTGTATCGGCGTTCGCAGACCTGAACAGGACTGTTGGCGGGCATGTTTCTTATGTGTCCCTGCATTGTGTGAGCGGTCTTACGGTAATGTCCGGGCTGGTATCCGCAGACTGTTCAATCAACTATAAAGGAGTTAATGTTGCCGGAGAAGTGGCGGCCAAAGGGAAGGCCGCATTTGCCGGTAAGGGCGTGGCATCGTTCAAGATTGGGAATACGCGTCTTGCCTTTCAGGGACGGGTGCTTCCTACCCGCTTCACGGGCAAAAAGAACGGCGAATACGCACTCGCAGCAGGCGCAGAGTGGAAGAGTCCGCACTGGCGCCAACAGGCCGGAAAAACGGGTTTTGGGAGCTCTGTGCCGGTACACAGCTTATCCTTAACCGCCGATGCATCACTACTCCCAAAGCCTAATATTGACGCAGGCAGGAGGCAGCTCCGGATTTACGGCATCTGGCAGTGGCAGATAAGCGGCACCTTGGCTCTTGATGCACGCTACACCGGGCGTCTCCGGAACTACGAACCCTCAAGGAACGATATACGCCTTGACCTTAAGTATAACTCCGGGCCATGGCTCTCAACCATAAGATTTGAAGGCGATTACTGTGACGGCCGCGGACTGCTTGGATATCTGGAAGGCGGCTACAAGACGGACAACCTGTCATCCTACCTTCGCCTTACAGTCTTCTCCACTTCCAACTGGTCCTCCCGCATCTACTGCTACGAGCGAGATGCCCCTGGCTCTTTCCTCGTACCGGCCTACTACGGCCAGGGAGCCGTGGGCAGCTTCTATGGATCACTGAAAACACATATAACTAAGGCATATCGCACCAAGATATGCTTCAGGAGTTCGTATACCATAAAGCCAGGCAAGCCATCAACCTGGTCCAATCATCTGCAATTACAAGTTGATTTTTAAGTATTCTGCCATGAAGAACAGAAGTAAACGAAACCACTACTGCTCTATGCCCAAGGGCTATTATCACTTTTCTACAAGTGGGCTCCAGAACGGAAAACTATTTTACACCGCAGCTCAGTTTGCCTATGGAATGACTCTGGTAGGGCTCATCACCCTGTGGTACGATGTCAAGATATATGCTTTTGTGCTAATGCCTAATCACATACATATAATACTCAGCGGCACTGGTGAGGACTGCGTAAAAGCATTTGACTTTCTTCGGAGGAAGATATCAGCCAGGTTAATAGAAGATGATAACCCTCCGCTTCCTGAGGATTACGACTTTGTACTAATCCCTATTAATGACAAGAACCACATGCGTTCCGAGATAGAATATGTTCTGCGAAATCCATTGGAGAAAAACTACTCAACTCCAGAAGGTTATCCATGGGGATCAGGTTGGATTTACCACTCTGAGTTTCCTTCATTAATCACTGGAACTAAGGCTAGTGATATCCCTGTGAGGGAGCTCCGGAATACGTGCAATTCCAAAATTAGTATTCCTGACTACTGGCAATTCCACCCGGTATTGGGCCTCCTGCCGGAAAGCTTTGTGGATAAATCACTTATAATAAAGCTATTTCCTTCTGCAAAAGACTTCGAGAGTCTCCTTGTCAAAGACTATGAATCATATTCAAGAATAGCCAAGGAACTGGGAGAATCTCCCGAGTACTCTGATACAGAGATTGCCGATATCAGGAATCACGTGCTCCAAAACAGTTTCAAGGGAAACGATCTGAACGATTTGAATACAGAATCGAAGTACTCGCTGATAATCATTCTCTCTACCAAGTTCAACATGTCTCCTAAAGATATCTCCAGAGCAGTCTACATGAGAGAAGCCATTGTTCGCCAGGTTCTTAACTCCAAAGAGTTCAAGTCCGTGATGGCATAGGCAGGAGGTAGTGGTGCGAGAAACCTGTGCCGCCCACGGCTCATGAGTGGGAGGGGCCCCACCGCCTGCGCAAGCAGAGCGGAAGGGAGGGACGAGGGGCAAAGCCCCGAGGGTTTCTGCACCACTACCTCCTGCCATTGTCACACGCGGCCACAGAATCATGGGAAAACGTGGCCGGGGGTGAACGGGGTGTCATGCGGGGCCACGGAAAGGCGGGAAAACGTGGCCGGGGGTGACGGGGAGGGCACAAAAAAGCGCCCCGCGGGGAGCGGGGCGCTTTGGATTCGTGTTAGTCAAACTTACTTGACGATCTCGATGGTGACAACGCGGTTCTTGGCTGCACCTTCGAAAGGCTGGACGGAAGCACCGTGAGCTGCGCAGGTGATGTTCTCTTCCTTGGCGCCGGCCTTCTTGAGGAGCTCGACGACTGCCTTTGCACGCTGCTCGGAGAGCTGCTGGTTGCGCTTTGCAGTACCGGTCTGCTTGTCTGCATAACCGTTGACGTTGAGCTTGGTGTCTTCCTTCACGCAGTTCTCTGCGAAGTACTCGAAGTGAGCCTTTTCACGAGCGCTGACGGTTGCGGAACCACAGTCGAAGTAAACGGTGAGGGGAGCGCCCTGAGGAGTGTCAACTGCAACGAACTGACCCTGCTCGTAAACATAGTTCTGGCCACTTGCAAGTTTCTTGCGGAGGTCTTCGTTCTCGTTCTCGAGGTCGGCGATCTTCTTCTTGAGGTCTGCATTCTCTTTCTCAAGTTCTGCAACCTTGCTGGAGAGATCTTCGTACTGCTGAGTGGTGAAGGGCACGGGAACAACTGCAGGAACAATGCTTGCGCTGCGCTTGAAGCCACTCTTTCCAATCTTGTAAGCTACACCCCAGGTGAGGGAGAGAGGGAAAGAGATCTGGCGGAGTGCTGTGGTAGCACCTGCATCTGCCCAGTTGTAACCTTCCTTATCGGGAACTGCGGAAATGCGAGCATCGATAATCATATCGAGCTTTTCGTTGCCAAGGAATGCATACTTCTTGGCAATTGCACCAAGACCGAGAGCCCAAGTAGGATCAACATGTCCACCACCGATAACTGCGCTGATACCAGCGGAAGGATAAGCGATGAAGCTCCAATCGCGGGTCTCCTGATAACCGTCGATAAGAGTGCTCAGATCGAACAGGTAATCCAGACCGAGGAACTGGGGGAACTTGTTGAAGCCATTGTTGGAAAGGCCGTGATAGGCAATACGGAGACCGTATTCGGGAGTAAGCCACTTACCCACATAAGCATCAAGGCCAAGACCAGGCATCATGAAGAACCTAAGGCCACCGTTTACAGCACCGTTAGCAGTGTTGAAACCATCGTTCAAACCAATGCCACCGCCGACAAACCAGTTGTCGCCGAAAGCGTTGGTCTCGTAAGGACCACGCACAACGTTTCCGTTGGCGTCACGATTTGCATTCTCCTGAGCGAAACCGCTGACGGAGAAGAGGAGGCTTGCTGCTGCAAGAGCTCCAAGAATTTTCATACTTTTCATAATCGATTATAGTAGTTTAATAATTGTCTAAAAAATAGCTACTAACACTTACAAACGCAAATGTAGGCATTTTTTCTGACATAGCAAACTTTTTTCAAAAATTTTATTAATTTTTCCATACCTTTAGGTATTGCTCCAGTGCCCACATCTCGTCACGGTAGCGGGCGGCAGCAGTGAAATCCAGTTCTGCAGCAGCACGTTGCATCTTTCGGCGGCTCTCTGCGGCGGCCTTTTCCACCTGCTCGCGGCTCATTGAGCGGATAACCGGATCCTGGAGCACGGCGGCAAGGTCCGCGGCTATGTAGCCGTCAACGTAGGCGGACTTGCTTTCACGCGCGGCATCGTGGCCAAGGCCAACAACCACGTCTCCGGAACCAAGTTCCGAGGCGCTGGGCACGTAAACCGGCCTGGAAACGGAGTCCGGCGCCGACACATGCCCCGTTACGCTGTTCTTCAGCACAGGATTCAGGAAGCCGGAGACATGCGTGGTGTCCTCTCCGGACTTTACAAGCTCGCTCATGAGAACGTTGGCCCTTACCTGTACCTGGGTGGGAGTAATACCATGCAACTTATTGTATTCCTGCTGCTTGGCGCGGCGGCGGGCAGTCTCGTGGATGGTCTCGGACATGGACTCGGTAACGGAGTCCGCATACATTATCACCAGGCCGTTCACGTTGCGGGCGGCGCGGCCGGCGGTCTGCGTGAGAGCCCTGCCGGAGCGGAGGAAGCCCTCCTTGTCAGCATCCAGGATGGCCACAAGGGACACTGTGGGTATATCCAGGCCCTCCCTTAACAGGTTTACGCCTATCAGGACATCGAACAGCCCGTTCTTGAAATCTTCTATTATCTCTACCCTCTCTGCCGTATCCACGTCCGAGTGAATATATCGGCAGCGGACGCCCATCTTGGTGAAATAGCTGTCCAGTTCCTCTGCCATGCGCTTTGTGAGGGTTGTCACAAGCACGCGCTCGTCCTTTTCTGCCCTTTTGCGTATCTCTTCCATGAGATCGTCCACCTGGTTTTTGGTGGGACGGACCTCGATGGGAGGGTCCAGAAGGCCGGTGGGACGAACGATCTGCTCCACCACCAGGCCCTCGCTCTTTTCCAGCTCGTAGTCGGCCGGAGTGGCGCTCACGTACACCTTCTGATGGGTTATGGCCTCGAATTCGTCAAAGGTGAGGGGCCTGTTATCCGATGCCGCCGGGAGCCGGAATCCGTACTCCACCAGGGTCTCCTTGCGGGAATGGTCCCCGCCGAACATGGCCCTGATCTGCGGCAGCGTGACGTGGCTCTCGTCTATGAAACAGAGGAAATCGTCCGGGAAATAGTCTATGAGCGTGAAGGGCCTCTGGCCGGGCTTTCTGCCGTCGAAGTAGCGGGAATAGTTCTCCACCCCGGGGCAGTAGCCCATCTCCTTGATCATCTCTATATCATATTCCACCCTCTGTTTCAGGCGTTTAGCCTCAAGGTACTTGCCTATGGACTCAAAGTACTCTATCTGCGCGGCAAGGTCTGTCTGGATCTGCGCCACCGCCTTTGCCCCCTTCTCCTTTGAGGTCACAAAGTTTTTGGCCGGGTAAAGGTCTATCTTTTCCAGGCGCTCGAAGGTGGCTCCGGTAACGGGGTCGATGAGGGAAATCCCGTCCACCTCGTCCCCGAAGAATTCTATCCTTACGGCGTAGTCCGCTCCGCCAAGGAAAATGTCTACGGTGTCCCCGCGGACGCGGAAGCTGCCGCGCTTGAAATCTGCCTCCGTACGGTAGTACAGGGCATCTACAAGCTTGTACAGAAGGCGCGTCATGCTCATGGCCTGGCCTTTCTGCACCGTCACCGTCTGGTCGTGGAAATCGTCCGGATTGCCAATTCCGTAGAGGCAGCTCACGGACGATATTACAATGACGTCCCGCCTCCCGGACATAAGGGCACTTGCCGCGCTCACGCGGAGCTCGTCAATCTTGTCGTTGATGGAAAGGTCCTTCTCTATGTAGGTATCCGTGACCGGGATGTAGGCCTCCGGCTGATAGTAGTCGTAGTACGATACGAAGTACTCTACGGCGTTGTCCGGGAAGAAAGCCTTGAACTCTCCGTAAAGCTGCGCCGCCAGGGTCTTGTTGTGGCTCAGGATCAGCGCAGGACGCTGCAGGCGCTGGATTACGTTTGCCATTGTAAAGGTTTTGCCGCTTCCGGTAACACCCAGAAGCGTCACATCCTGAACGCCTTGCGACAGCGCCTTGCACAGCTGGTCTATGGCTTCCGGCTGGTCTCCGGAGGGCTGGTATGTGGATTGAAGATTGAACTTCATTTCTTCTTGTCATTGCCGGCTCCGACCGGCAATCTTATATTACTAGTTTAAGATGCCCGGTCGAGGCCGGGCATGACTAAGAGTTAAACTCTAGTAACTTTTACAACGTGTTTAATCACCTTCACCTGACTCAGCACTTTGTCCAGCTCCAGATTGGAGGGCACGGACAGCTGAAGGGAGACTTCCCAGGTACCGTTGCGGCGGTTTTCACTCACGGTAAAACTCCTGATACTGGCTTTGAAGTGGCCTATGGTCTCAAGGATGCGGCCGGAGGCGGTTTCTTCGTCAGCAACTATCTTCAGGACCACCTGGAAACTGCTTGTGGAGGGGCTCTCGGCCCATTTTACCTTCTGGATGCGGTAGGGGTACATCTCCAGGAGACGGGCGGCGTTGGGACAGGTGATGCGGTGGATCTTGATGCCGTCGGTACGGGTCACGAAGCCGAAGACATCGTCCCCGAACACCGGGTTGCAGCACTTTGCCATCTTGTAGTCTATGCCCTTGACGTCGCGGGCGTTCAAGACAAGGATGTCTTCCTTGGACTCGTAGCTGCGGGTGGCCCTTGCCGCCTGTGCAGCCTCTGCGGCCTCTACGGACTCTGCGTGGCGCTTCTCCTCCCCAAGGATATAGTCCTTGACGATATTTACGTCCAGCGAGCCCTCCCCTATTGCCGCGTACATGAGCGTGAGGGAAGGATAGCCCTGCTTTTTGCGGAACTCCGTGCACATGTCGTCCGGGAATTCCAGCTTCCAGTTGCGGAGGCGCCTTTCCAGAAGCTCCCTGCCATCGGCCGCGCGGGACTGCTCCTGCGCCGCCAGGGCCTGCTTTACCTTGCTCCTGGCTTTGGACGATACCACCCAGCCCAGCCAGTCCTGGTTGGGACGCTGGTTTTTGGAGGTGAGAATCTCCACAACATCCCCGGTGGAGAGTTTTTCCCTGATGGAAACGGCCTTCCCGTTCACCTTTGCACCCACGCAATGGGCGCCGATGTTTGTATGTATCCCGAATGCAAAATCCAGCACCGAGGCACCTGCAGAGAGGATTCTGAGCTCTCCGGAGGGGGTGAAGACGAATATCTCCTGGGAGGGCGGCTGGGGAAGCTCTTCAAGGTCTTCCTCACCGGGGTGCTCCAGGGCGTAACGCACGGAACCAAGCCAGGCAGAGAGCGTCTCTTCACGCTTGATTCCCTTGTAGGACCAGTGGCTGGCAAAGCCGTTCTCTGCTATATCGTCCATTCGCTTAGTGCGGATCTGGACCTCAAGGGACGCACCCTCACGGTTCTTTACCGTAATGTGAAGGCTCTCGTAGCCGTTCTGCTTGGGGTTGGTGAGCCAGTCGCGGAGGCGGGTAGTATCCGGCTCATATTCCTCTGTAACAAAGGAATACACCTGCCAGCACAGGTCCTTTTCCTTCTTGCGGTCTTCACCGTCACAGTCTATTATGAAGCGGATGGCAAATACGTCGTAGACGCCCTCGAAAGGCACTTTCTGCTTTACCATCTTGCACCAGATGGAGTATGCGGCCTTGGTGCGTATCTTCAGCTTGTACTTGATGCCGGCGGCGTCCAGTTTGCTCTTGAGAGGCTCTATGAACTCTGCCATGAGCTTCTCACGGTCTTTCTCCGTTGCCTTTAACTTGTTGGTTATGAGCCTGTACTGCTCCGGCTGGGCATACTTCAGATAGACATCTTCCATCTCACGCTTCATGTTGTACAGCCCCAGCTGGTGCGCAAGGGGTATATACAGCATGAGGGTTTCCAGTATCTTCCTCTCCCTGTCCGCCTTGGGGAAGAACCTGAGGCTCCGCATGATTTCCAGGCGGTCTGCAAGTTTGAGAACCGTCACGCGGGGGTCGGTGGAATACTGGATTATGAGTTTCTTATAGTTCTCCGCCTCCAGACGGGTATCCTTTGGCTTGATTGTGGATATTCTGTTAAGGCCTTCGGCCATCTTGACGATGCTATCGTCAAAGCCCTTGAGGTCTACCTGCGCTCCTCCGCGGGTGGCTTCGTGCAGGTACACCGCAGCAACGCACTCCTCCGGAAGACCAATCTCTTCCTGAACAATGCGCGCAACCGCATCCGGGTGCCCTATGAACGGACTCCCGTCGCTCCTGGTGCAGCCGCTCAGCGCCTCCAGCGCCACTGCACGGGCCCTTTCTATTACATTACTTTCCACGCTGTCTCTCCGTTAAAGCCCTCTGGAAGGCGCGGGCGTTGATCATGTGCTCTGCATAGGTTGCCGCAAAACGGTGGCTGCCGTTGAAGGAAGGGTCTGCGCAGAAGAAGAGGTAGTTGTGCGAGGCGGGATTCAAAACGGCCTCGAGGCAGGCCTTGGGAGGGCAGGAAATTGGCCCCGGGGGCAGGCCGAAGTACTTGTACGTGTTGTACGGGGAGTCAACGGCAAGGTGTACCTTAAGGATGCGGTTCAAAGAATAATTGAAACAATATGCCACCGTAGGGTCTGCCTGGAGCTTCATGCCGGAGCGCAGGCGGTTAAGGTAAACGCCTGCTATTGTGGGCATTTCCGGAACGTAGCGGGTTTCTCCGTTCACGATGGAGGCCAGAGTTACGGCCTCGTTCTTCGTGAGGCCCTGTCTGCGGGCCGCGGCAAGGCGCTCCGGAGTCCACCAGGCGTCGCTTTCCGCCACCAGCCGGTCAAAGATTCCGCGCACGGGGGTTGTCCAGATGAACTCGTAAGTATCCGGTATAATCCTGGTAAACAGCATTGTGGTGTCTACCCCATACTGCGCCAGGGAATCTACGGCAAAGGATGCCACGGCGGCGGAGTCGGCAAGCATCTGGGCGCCAATCTTGCGGGCAAGGGCGCGGTAGGAGCGGATGGTGCCGGCGAGGGTCATCTTCACCGGGGTCTGCCAGCCGTTTACAAGCATCCTGGTCACGTACTTGCTGGTGCAGGTGCCATCCACAACATAATGGCCAGGAGCCATGGCAGAAACGCCCTTGAAGCAGCGCTGAAGGCTCTTGACATTCTTGACGGAGCCTGAAGCAATGAGACTGTCCAGAACGGAACCAACCTCTGTTGAAGGGTACACATACAGTTCCACGGGGCCGTCAAAATTGGGCACCTTGCGGTCATAATACAGCCCGTAACCGACGATGGCGCCCACAAGGAGCGCCACCACCAATATCGAATACGTAATCTTCTTCATTCCTTAGCGCAGTTTCAGTATGTCTCCTTCGTAGAGCATGGGCTCTGCATCAAGCCTGTTAAGCATCCTTATGGCGCTTTCCTTCACGGCAAAACGCTGACAGATGTCGTGGAGGTTCTCCCCGTCCCTGGATACTATGTACATTTCCAGACCTGCGGGAGCCTTGCGTTTTTTTGCCTCCAGATACACTACCTGGCCGGGCTCCAGCTCCGCGCCTTTCTTGACCTCGTTGTAACGGAGAATCTCGAAGAGGAACAGATGATGGTCTTTGGCTATTGACTTATAGGTTTCCCCTTCCTGGGCATATACAAAAGCAACATCGTTAAGGGAATACATTACACGGCTCAGGGAGAAGCGGAATTCTTCCTGAACGGGGGCGAAGCTGCCTGAGCGCACTGCGACGGGTTCTTCCAGCTTGGTGGGAGATTCCGGCATGGCGGCAAGTTCCTCGTTTGTGAGGAAGTCGAAGCGGGAGAGGTCGTACTGCTCTATGCAGCGGATGAGTTTGTTGGCGTAGGAAGGGTCCGTGGCGTAGCCGGCCTGCTTGAGGCCGAATGCCCAGCCTTTGTAGTCCCGGCGGTCAAGGTCGAAGAGGAATTTATAGCGGTCACGGTAGCGGAGGAAGTCCGAGTGGTCACGGAAGCTCTGCTCCGGGGAGTCGTAGGTGCGGAAGCACTCGTCCTTGCGGTCATCGTCCATTTTCATGGTGCCGCCTTTCCAGTTGTTGTGGCACTTGATTCCAAAGTGGTTGTTGCCGTTCACCGCCAGGGTGGACAGGCCGGAACCGGACTCTATGATGCCCTGGGCAAGGGTGATGCTGGCCGGAACGCCGGTGCGCTGCATCTCTGCCACGGCAATGTCAGAGTACGTGTAGATGTACTTTTCCTGGGGGGAGTTTCCCGTAGATTTCTGGGCGTCCGCGCCGATGGCCGCTGCCACCAGCGCCGATGCCAATATGATTAGTGCCTTCCTCATAACCCAACAAAGTTATAAAGAATTTTTCAAATATCGTAGCAATCCCCGTCGCTTGAGGCAAAAGTCCGGGGGAATATTTCACGGCTTTCCCGAAGGAAGACCTCCTCCGCCACGTTGCGGGAAGTATAATGGCCGATGATAAGCCTCTCCGCTCCCGCATCCAGGGCCACCTGCGCGGCCTGACGGGCGGTGGAATGCCCCCTCTTCTCCCCTTCCGGAGCAAACTCGTCCGGGTATGTGGCCTCGTGATAAATGACCGTCGTCCCCTTGAGCCAGGCGCTTTCCTCCGGGAAAGGGGCCGTGTCCGAGCAGTAGGCGTAGCTCCGGGGCTCGTAAGGCTTGTAGGCCGCTGCGGCAAGGGGAATCACGGAGCCATCGGCCCTCTCCACGTCCTCTCCCCTTTTGAGGGTGCCGATTTCGGTGAGCGTGAGACCGTACTCAGCGATGCACTCTTTCCTTATATTATAGAGGGGCTCCTTCTCCCGGAACAGGAAACCGAATGTCTCGATACCGTGCTTCAGGGGAAAAGCCAGGACCTCCGTGGACTTTGTTTCCAGGATGGTCTCCGGGGCCTTCATCTTCAGGGGCGTGAAGCGGATCTCGAAGGGAATGCCTTCTCCGTAGTAGCTCAGGAAGAACTTCAGGATGGGGCCGAAATTTGCCGGCGCAAAGATATTGAGGGGTATGGTGCGGCCTTTCATGCCCAGGGTGGACAGGAGGCCGAAGATGCCGAACACGTGGTCCCCGTGGATGTGGGATATAAAGACCGAGTCCAGTTTCATCATGGGCACACGGCAGCGCACCATCTTGTACTGCGTCCCCTCGCCGCAGTCTATAAGGAACAAGCGCCCATGCACTTGAAGTGCCTGGGCGCTTTGGGTCCGGTCCCGTACCGGCATGGCCGAAGCCGTGCCAAGCATGGTGACCTTGAAGATGCTGGGCGTATTACTCACCCTTTGCGAGTTTGTCCTTGAGGGCTGCAAGAGCGGAGATGTCACCGAGGGTGGTCTTCTCCACGGAGGTCTGAACCTTCTTGATAGCCTTCTTGGCGCTCTCTACCTCAGCGGTCTCGCGGGCCACCTTTGCCTCCTGATAGGTGCGGAGGTGGGAAACGCGGATGCTGCGGGTGCTGCGACGGAGGTCGATGACCTTGACAGGGAGGGTCTCGCCTGCAACTGCGGGCTTGCCGTCTTCCTTGACCATCTCGCGGACGAAGGCGGTAGCCTCGGTGCCGTCTGCGAAGTTCACGGTCACGTTCTTGTCGTTGGCAGCGGTGACGGTGGCGTCAACCACGGTGCCTACAGGGTACTTGGCCTCGATCTCGTCCCAAGGGTTGGGAGTGAGCTGCTTGTGGCCAAGGGAGAGCTTGTGGCTGGTCTCGTCGAAGTCAAGGATGACTACGTCGATGACATCACCGCTCTGAACCATCTCTGAAGGATGCTTGATCTTGTTCCAGGAGAGGTCGGAGATATGGATGAGACCTTCCACGCCGTCCTCGAGCTCTGCGAACACACCGAAGTTGGTGATGTTGCGGACGGTAGCCTTGTGCTGGCTGCCCACGGGATACTTCTCGCGGATGCTGTCCCAAGGGTTGACGGTGAGCTGCTTGATGCCCAGGGACATCTTGCGGGCCTCACGGTCAAGGGTGAGGATCTGAGCCTCAACCTCGTCACCCATCTTGAGGAATTCCTGAGCGCTGTGGAGACGGGGGCTCCAGCTCATTTCGCTCACGTGTACCAGGCCTTCTACGCCGGGTTCTACCTCTACGAATGCGCCGTAGTCTGCAACTGCAACTACCTTACCCTTAACGGTGTCACCCACCTTGAGGTCTGCGGAGAGAGCCTCCCAGGGATGAGGAGTAAGCTGCTTGAGACCAAGGGCGATGCGCTTCTGCTGCTCGTTGAAGTCAAGGACAACAACGTTGATCTTCTGATCAAGGGCGACGACTTCTTCCGGATGGGAGATGCGGCCCCAGCTGAGGTCTGTGATGTGGATGAGACCGTCTACGCCGCCCAGGTCTACGAACACGCCGTAGTTGGTGATGTTCTTGACCACGCCTTCCAGGACCTGGCCCTTCTCCAGCTTGGAGATGAGCTCTGCCCTCTTGACTTCCTGCTCTGCCTCGAGGAGAGCCTTGTGGGAGACGACGACGTTCTTGAATTCCTGATTTATCTTGACAATCTTGAAGTCCATGGTGGTGTCTACGAATACGTCGTAGTCACGGATGGGCTTGATGTCGATCTGGGAACCGGGCAGGAAGGCCTCGATTCCGAATACGTCAACGATCATGCCGCCCTTGGTGCGGGTCTTGACATAACCTTTGACAACTTCACCGCTTTCGTAGGCGGCGTTTACCATATCCCAGGACTTGAGCTGGCGGGCTTTCTTGTGGGAGATGATGAGCTGGCCCTTGCGGTCCTCTGCGCTCTCTACAAGAACTTCCACCTTGTCACCGACCTTGAGGTCAGGGTTGTAACGGAACTCGGGGGCGGAGATGACACCTTCGCTCTTGGCGCCGATGTTAACTACCACCTCACGCTTGTTGATGGAGGTGACGACACCTTCAACGACCTCGTTCTCAGTGACCTTGGAGAGGGTCTGCTCGTAAGCCTTGAGGGTTTCTTCCTTTGAGCCTTTCTCTACGCCTTCGTTCTCAAATGCGTCCCAGTCGAATTCCTCGGGAGCAACGGATGCGTTGAGTGCTTTCTTAATTTCTTCTGACATAGTTTAACTTTTTAGTAACTAGTAGTTTAACATTATTTCTTGAGCTTTCCTTCACGCACGCAAATGCGCGCCTTCAGGGAAAAAGCGCGCAAAGATAATGATAATTATTCAATTATACAAGTCTCCTTTTCGTCATCCCCGACCTGATCGGGGATCTCATCCACGGAAATGCCGGTTTTTTGGTGGACAAGTTGCCGTTTTACGGGGTTTGTCCACGGATTTGGCGTTTTTGGTGGACAAGTTGCCGTTTTGGCCAGTTTGTCCACGGATTTGGCGTTTTTGGTGGACAAATTGCCGTTTTGGCCAGTTTGTCCACGGATTTGGCGTTTTTGGTGGACAAGTAGGGCTATATCCTAGTAGTCTTCCTCAAGACGGGGATATTCCACATACGGGCACTTGAAGATCTCACTCGGCACCATCGCCCACTGCAGAACCATGGTCTGCATGCCGTTGGCGTGGCCCTTGGCAATCTTGTACTCAGCGGACTTCTTCTCCTTCTCCGGAAGGGCTTCCAGCTGGGCGTCGAGCTCAACCACGCGTGCTACGGCCGCGCAGTTGTCCTTCTCCCACTGCTGGAGGGCGGCCACCCACTTTTCAAGCTGGGCCTTGTTCCAGGTGTCGATGACGGCGCTCTCCTCTTTCACGCGGACGGCCTTGGCCTTGCCGCTTTCCTCAATGGAGTTAACCTTCTTGTATTCAGGGGACTTACGCCAATCGGCAACAATCTGGTCCTTGAGGCCTTGCATGGCGCCGCTAATGGAGTTGGCATTGGGGACGCTCTTGCCGGCGAGGGCTGCGCGGAGGCCATCGGCCATGGACCTGCTCTGGGTCTGGACCTTGCCGTTGCGCTCTTCCATAATCTTGGTGAGCTCATCGGCAATGGCCTGGGCCTTTGGAGACTGGACAGTCTTGTCGACGGTGTTGTCCTCTCCCAGCGCCATCAAGGCTTTCATGCTCATGTTGGCGGTAAGGAGAGCCGCGGCGCTCAGGGAGTAATCCTGCACCTTCTCCGCATACTTTTCAAATGCGGCACGGTTAGCCAAATCCGCCCCCTTGGGCCATTCTGGACGGTATTTCACCAGGTCCTGGTAGGTGTAAATGGGAACAGTCGCCTCCTCCTTCGCCTCCGCAAAATTATCGATGTCGCGGTCCTCGTACATAAGGGACCCGGCAAAGGTGTAGGAGGGTTCCTCGTCATAAGCGGTGCCCGTCACAGGCTCCTGCTGCTTAGTCGTTTCCGTCTTTTTGCCGAAGATGTTTTCCAGGGCTTTGTCAACGGCTTTGTCAACAGTCTGATCCACCTTCTTGTCCACCTTCTTCTGCGCACTGTTCTCCACCTTGTTCAGGGCTTTCTGGCCAAGGCCCTTGAGCAGGTTTCCCTGCGCTGCCGCACCGGTGCACACAAGCACCAGGGAGGCTAGAGACAGAATAAATCTTTTCATGATACTAAACAATTGTAGTATAATTAGTTGTAAACTTAATCGTCAGAGTCTTGAAATCCTCTCCGTTCTGCATGTAAACGACTTCATATCCGGGATAGAAGTATGTATGACCCAGCTCGCCCTCGCCGATGTTTCCCCCGTTTCCTTCGAACCAGATATTGGAATAGACCTTGCCGTCAACCGTTTCTGTAAAAGCATCATCATGGACGATATTGTTAATGAGCCCTTCGCTCTTGACCTTCTCGATATATGCTTTGGCGTCTGCCTCGGACACATTCTCGATGTAAACCTCGATATACTCCACAAAGTCTACGAAGCAGGAAGGATATGGATCTGATACGTATGGGCCTGTGGGCATCCAGCGATTGACGGTGAACCAGTAGTAGTTGCCTTTTCCGGTATACGGAATCACATGCTTTTTGGTGTTCATCTCATCCGGATAGAGGTCCTTGAGCCACTGCCCGGGCCTCCACACGGTGGTCTGGGGCATCATCTTGTCAGGGCCTATCATGTGGCTGAAGGTCTGGTATCGGCCAGCAATCTTGCGGTATGTTTCCATGAAATTACCGGCATCGTCAATTTTCTTTTTGTCCTGGGGGGCAGTTGCCACAGACATTACGGTAATGCCGCCTTTGTCGGCAAACAGGGCATTCCTGCTGGAGAATCGGTCTTCCAGTTTGTAGATCATCTCTCCATCCCACTCCTCACCCTGCCACTGGCAGTGATTCTTGGCGTGCAGCATGGGCTGGCCGTAGACAAACTTGTAGTGGGTCTTGTCACCATCAATAGCTTCGAACGCATTGGGGAATGGATTCTCCTTGACGGTCTGGGTGGGATAGAAGCACATGTAATCATTCACGTCCGGAATGAAGAATGCGCTGCCGTCTGTACCTTTGGCTACAAGAGCAGTATGGTCTTCTTCCCTGTAGGTATAGATGCCGGGAGCCATGTCATTGAACTTTTCAATGCACTGCTTTATATAATCTGAGGGCTGGTCTTCTCCTTCTTCCCCGCCCTGGGGGTCCTCTGTCTGCTCCTCTCCTTCTTCTCCGTTATCCACAAGGGAAAGGAGGTCATCACAGGCAGAAAAGACAGTGAGGCATGCCACACTAGTCAATGCCAGCAGAAAGTTCTTGATTCTCATAGCATCAGTTTTAAGGTTACAATATGCAAATATATATTTTTTAAATCAATATCTCGCCATCCTAAAGGATAGATTATTTGACTTTCCCTTTGTCATTCCGGGCTTGACCCGGAATCTTTATATCTCCTATAAAACCACTACCCCAAGAATAGTTTAACACCCCACGCCACGTTTTTACCAATTATTGTGGCCCGGCATGACACTCCCGTCATCCCAGGCCACGTATTATGCCATTATCATACCGTAGGGTAACATGCGTCACCCGACCGGAAATACATACGCTTTAGTTAAAGACAGGATATGCGGGATCGCCAGTACCGGCTTTCCAGGTACGGAGGTCACCGCCTACATAAGACACGTATGCATTAAGAAGATCAACCAAATTCGTTCCGACAGGATATTCAATTGCATTTATGGTAGTTGACGCTGTAGTAACCAGCGTTGAACGATCGAAACGAGTTCCACCTGCATCCTCACCCTTAGTCGTTGTGGTTGAATTCTCTTCCCCATATCGAGACTTCCAACCGACCGTTCTCATGGTCGCTGGTGCTGATCCTAAAGTCTGACTAGGAATATAGCAGTATGAAACACTGCCATAGCAATCTGAGCTATAAGTATACAGGAAGCCAATGATGCCACCACCATAAGACTTATTATCATATCCTTCATTCCAGGCTTTTGTATAAATAGTTCCTCCAGTATAGCAATTTATAATATTGCCGTTTGACCCGCTGATTCCTGCAGCGAAAGGCTTATAGGTGTAAGAATCATACTGGGTTCTTGCAATGATATCAGCCGTATTGTAGCAATTGGTGACAGTGCAGATGTTTGATTTCGAAGAAGCGGCGTTGCCCACGATTCCTCCTGCCAGAATAATTGCTCCTTGGTAACCATAAGTGTCTTTTTGTGCTATTACCGCCCCCGTGTTGGAGCAATTTGTGATAGTTCCTTTAGGAGCTGAGGCAACGATACCTCCAGCCCAGCCAACACAATATGAGAGATTGTTATATTTATAGATACCT